>Ga0302155_10000284_pt1 | contig 41647 bp, 21 predicted proteins | sample I_Bog_N3_1_FD_193508 | JGI IMG/M metagenome (GOLD analysis project Ga0302155, IMG submission 193508) | Peat permafrost microbial communities from Stordalen Mire near Abisko, Sweden - I_Bog_N3_1 | ecosystem: Environmental > Terrestrial > Soil > Wetlands > Peat | place: Sweden: Abisko, Stordalen...
GATGAGCGCGCCGGTGTGGTAGAAGTCCAGCGCGGCGGGTATGTAGTAGCCGCCCTCGTCCCAGAAGTAGGGAAGGTGGAGCAGGGTGAGGTGGCCGAGCGCGACGGCGGCGAAGAAGATGCAGAAGAGGATGGGCGCGGGCAGCGCGGCGGCGCGGGGGAGCGGGGTCTTGTTCAGCATAGAGCCAAGAGTGTTGGAGACAAGAGGGAGGGGCGGCTGAGACGGATCAATGGACGGGGCCGTTGGTGGGGACGGTGAAGTGGTGGGCCGCGTTGCCGTCCAGCGAGATGGGGCCGAAGGTCTGCTCGTACTGGGCGATGTTGTGGGTGAGCACGTTGAGCAGCGCCTTGGCCTGCTGCGGGCTGAGGTAGATGCCCTGGAAGTTTTCGACCTTCATCTCCTCGGGCGTGTGCTGCTCGAGGGTGCCGAAGACCAGGAAGAAGTCCCAGATGGAGAGCCGGACCTGGACGCTGTTGGCGTAGGCGTCGCGGTAGTCGGCGGTTTTGGTGAGGGTGATGCGGGTGCTGTCGGGTTGGGGCTGATTGGATTTTGGATCGGGCATGGGGTCTTCCTGACGGAGCGGATGGTGCGGGAGAGGGGACTTGAACCCCTACGCCTTTCGGGCACAGGCTTCTAAGACCTGCGTGTCTGCCATTCCACCACTCCCGCGGTGAGAGTTCAGGGTAACAAAAGCAGGGAATAGGGATGGGGGAATAGGGATTAGGAAAAACAGCGGAGATGGGGAGGGTTGGAGAGGGGGGATTGAACATCTCATGGTAGGAGCCGTATGTGGAGAGAGCGGAGGGGATGGGCTGTTGGCCGGGCCGGAGGAGCCGATGAGAATGAGGAGAAGTTGCGTCCGGGGGCGATGATAGTGCATCCTATACAAGAAAGTTGATAGAGGAACACTCAAGATGTCGAATGAATTTGTCAGTGTGATCAAGCCGACGACGGAGAAGAAGGCCGGAGAAGCAGGCTCCGGGCGCTCGTATCCTATTCTGCCGGTGAGGGATACGGTGCTTTTCCCCCATGCGGTGCTGCCCCTGACGGTGGGCCGCGAGAGCTCCATCCAACTGATTCAGTCGCTGGGCGAGGAGAAGACCATCCTGGTGGTGGCGCAGCGGGATGCGCGTCAGGACGCGCCGCTGGGCAGCGACCTGCACACGATTGGCACCCGGGCCACCGTTCACAAGGTGGTGAAGATGCCGAATCAGAGCCTCTTTGTCTTCACGGAGGGTACGGAGCGGGTACGCCTAGGGAACTTTACCCAGACGCAGCCGTTTTTGACTGCGGAGTTTGAGACGCTGGAGGAGATTAAGCCGGAGGAGTCACCGGAGACTGAGGCGCTGCAGCGCAATGTGCTGGCGCAGTTTCAGGAGATTGTGACTTCGAGCTCGACGCTCTCGGACGACCTACAGACGATCGCGCTGAATATCGACGATCCAGCGCGGCTTTCGGACTTTATCGCGGCGAGCCTGCCGTTTCTGACTACGGCGGAGAAGCAGGAGCTGCTGGAGACTCCGGACGTGAAGACGCGGCTGGAGAAGTTGAACAGCCACCTGGCGAAGGAGATCGAGGTCCAGCAACTGCGCAACAAGATTCAGAGCGAGGTGCAGGACTCGGTGCAGCAGTCGCAGCGAGACTTCTATCTGCGCGAGCAGATGAAGGCGATCCAGAAGGAGTTGGGCGACCTGGACGAGACGCAGAAGGACGTCGCCGAACTGAAAGAGAAGATTGAAGCCGCGGGCATGACGGAGGAAGTGAAGAAAGATGCTCTGAAGGAGCTGGCGCGGCTGGCGCGGATGAATCCGGCGGCGGCGGACTACTCGCTGACCCGGAACTATGTGGAGTGGCTGGCGGTGTTGCCGTGGGCCAAGGGTTCGGCGGGTGAGGTGGACATCAAGAAGGCGCAGAACGTGCTGGATGAGGACCACTATGGGCTGAAGAAGGTGAAGGACCGGATTCTGGACTACCTGAGCGTACGGCGATTGAAGCCGGATATGAAGGGGCCGATCCTGTGCTTTGTGGGGCCTCCGGGCGTGGGTAAGACGTCGCTGGGACGTTCGATTGCGCGGGCGCTGGGAAGGAAGTTCTCGCGCATCTCGCTGGGCGGCATGCATGATGAGGCAGAGATCCGCGGGCACCGGCGGACGTACATCGGCGCGCTGCCGGGGCAGATTATTCAACACCTGAAGCGCGTCGAGGTGAACGATCCGGTCTTTATGCTGGACGAGATTGACAAGCTGGGCCGCGACTTCCGCGGCGATCCGGCGAGCGCGCTGCTGGAGACGCTGGACCCGGAGCAGAACAACACGTTCCGCGACAACTATCTGGACCAGCCGTTCGATCTGAGCAAGGTGCTGTTCATCTGCACGGCGAACCAACTGGATACGATTCCGGCGCCGCTGCTGGACCGCATGGAGATCATCGAGCTGACCGGCTACACCGAGGAGGAGAAGGTCAGGATTGCGGAGACCTATCTGATTCCGCGGCAGATTAAGGAGAACGGCATCGAACCTGCGAAAGACGGGCCCGAGCTGATTGAGTTTCCGACGGCGAGTGTTGCGCTGATCGCGCGGCACTACACGCGAGAGGCCGGCGTGCGGCGGCTGGAGCAGCTCATCGGGACGGTGTGCCGCAAGACGGCGCGCAGAGTTGCCGAAGGGCTGACCGAGAAGCTGGTGGTGACACCGGAGATCGTGCACGAGTACCTAGGCGGCATCAAGGTGCGCGTGGATACGGAGATCGCCGAACGCACCAAGCGGCCGGGCGTGGCGGTCGGGCTGGCATGGACGCCGGCTGGCGGCGACGTGTTGTTCATCGAGGCCAACAAGATGAAGGGCAAAGGAGGCTTCAAGATCACGGGGCAGATCGGCGACGTCATGAAGGAGTCGATGGAAGCTGCGTTGACATGGGTGCGGTCGAATGCGAAGTCGCTTGGGCTGGATGAGGACCTGCTGAAGGACATCGACCTGCACATTCACGTGCCGGCGGGCGGTATTCCCAAGGACGGGCCGAGCGCCGGCGTGACCATGGCGACTGCGCTGGTGAGCCTGCTGACCAACAAGCCGGTGCATCCGCTGCTGGCGATGACGGGTGAGATTACGCTGAGCGGCAATGTGCTGCCGGTCGGCGGCATCAAGGAGAAGTTCCTGGCGGCGAAGCGCGCCGGTGTACGCGATGTGATTCTGCCGATCGATGTGAAGAGCAACGTGGAGGAGGACCTGACGCCGGAGCAGATCGACGGCGTGACAATCCACTACGCGTCGCATATTGAGGATGTGCTGCATCTGGCGCTGCCTTCGTCGCTGGTCGAGGTGGGTCACGATGAGGAGTTGCGCCAGGAGGTGCTGGCCGGGGTAGATTAAGCGCGATGCCGCGTCCTGGCGATATGCTCAAGGGGTGAAAGAAGTTACGCAACGGCTATTACTGATCGACACCTGCGGCGAGACCGCGGGTGTCGCACTGTGTTTGGGGCCGCGGGTGGTGGCTGCGGAAGACCTGGTGGCGGGCGAGGCTTCGGCGCAGATCATTGCTGTGGTGCGACGGCTGCTGCGACAGGCTGGGTGGAAGCTGGCGGAGCTGGACACTGTGGGTGTGGTGGGGGGCCCGGGGTCATTTACCGGCGTGCGAAGCGGGATGGCAGTGGCCAAGGGATTTTGCGAGGCGGCGGCGCTTCGGCTGGCGGTGGTGTCGAGGCTGGAGGTGCTGGCTGACGCGGCTGCTTTGAAGGACGGTTTGGCCGTGCTGGATGCGGGGCGTGGAGAGTTCTATGTTTGCGATGCAGGTTCCGGCCGCGAGTGGGTGTGTGCGAGGGATGAGTTGCCGACGGGCGGAAGGGTAGCTGTCGCTGAGCGACGCGTTGCGGAGCGGCTGGTTGGGCGGGAGCCAGTGTTATATCCGTTGCATGTGTGCGATGCGCTGCCGGTGGTATTGCGGTGTCCGGGCTCGGGCGGCAGCGATATAGCGCTGGCCGATGCGAACTATGTTCGTGGGGAACAGAACATCTACAACAAGACGGCGGCAACTTCCGCGGAGACGAGACGGCGATGAGCGCCGAGATATCGATCCGAGCAGCTGTGGTGGAGGATGCGGCGGAGGTTCTGGAGATCGAGCGAAACTGCGCGGAGGCGCCGCACTGGAGTGAGGCGGTTTGGGCGCAGATTCTTTCACAATATACCCAGGATGCGCCGCTCTATCGCACGCCATTCGGCGGGTCGCGACGGATGTGCCTTGTGGCCGAGCAGGAAGACGAGATTGCAGGTTTTGTTGTTATCAGCGTCCTGAGTGGCTCCGGCGTGGGCGATGGCGTGGCGGAGATGGAAAGCCTGGCTGTGCGCGAAGATGCACGCAAACGTGGCGTAGGACGAAGTCTCTGTCTACAGGCGATGCTCTGGGCGCAGACGATGGGTGTAGGGTCGATGCAGCTTGAAGTTCGGTCCGCGAGCGTGGCCGCCATGGCGTTGTACCGCTCGCTGGGTTTTCTCGAGCAGGGAAGAAGGAGCGGCTACTACACAGACCCAAAGGACGATGCCGTGATGATGGAGCTGGCGTTGACCCAGAAAGATGCGTAGGCGAAAGGTATAATCGGCGCTATGGTTCGGGATGGATATCTGTACGGACTGGCGCTGCTGGTGGTGGCGGTCATCGTCTGGTTCGGAACGCAGTTGGTGAGCATAACGGCGGTGCCGGTGCTGCTGGCGGTGTTTTTCCTGTGGTTCTTCCGCGATCCGTCGCGCAAGATTCCGGACGATCCAGGGCTGATCGTCTCGCCCGGCGACGGCAAGGTGGAGGAGGCGGAGTGGATCGAGACAACCGCTGGCAGCCGACTGCGCATTACGATCTTCCTGAGCGTCTTCGATGTGCATGTGAACCGCGTTCCGATCGGCGGAACAGTCACACTGGTATCCTCGCGCGAGGGCCAGTTTTTGAATGCGATGAAGCCGGAGTCCGCGGTACTGAATGAGCAGACCATGATTACGATCGATGGCGGCGAGTACAGCGTGAGCTTCAAGCAGATTGCGGGTCTGCTGGCGCGACGGATTGTATGCAACTTGAAGGCCGGCGAATATGTAGAGCGGGGGCAGAGGATGGGGATGATTAAATTTGGCTCCCGGGTGGATGTTCTGATGCCGGCAGAGGCAGAGTTGCGCGTGAAGGTGGGTGACCGTGTGCGCGGTGGGAGTTCGGTCCTGGGACGAATACCGGTTGCAAACGTTGATGCGTTCTCAGCGGATGGAAAGATCTGATGGCGCCGGGCGAAAGCCAGTTGCAGCGACCTCCCGTTCAGCGCGGGATGTATGTGCTGCCTTCGCTGTTTACCGCGGGCAATATCGCGATTGGGTATTACATCATCATGCAGAGCATTCGCGGATCGATGCTGGATGACAGTGCAGCGTTCGATTATGCGGCGATAGGTGTAGCGGTGGCTATCCTGTTCGATGGGCTCGACGGGCGCATTGCGAGGATGACGAATACCTCCAGCGCATTCGGGCGGGAGTTGGACTCGCTGGCGGATGTGATTACGTTTGGTGTCGCTCCGAGCCTGTTGGCGTATCTGTGGGGCGTGCGGTTGGTCGTTCCTTCCGGATATCCGATCATTCACGCGCGGCTGCTTCACTTTGGCGTGGTGGTTTGTTTCCTCTTTCTGATCTGCGGAGCGTGCCGGCTCGCGAGGTTCAATATCAGCGTGAATCCGCAACCGCGCAATCCCGGCAGGCCGGACCGCAAGTACTTTGTCGGAATGCCGATTCCTGCCGGCGCCGGTGTGCTGGCTGCAGTGGTGCACTTTGAGGGCGGATCGCCGGTGCATGACCTGTGGGCTTCCATGGTGTGGCTGGGTCTGGTGGCGTTTACCGGCTTTTTGATGGTGAGCAGCTGGCGGTTCTGGAGCGGCAAAGAGATCGACATGGGCGCCCGCAAGCCGGGGAGATTCCTGGTATTGCTGGTCGTGATCATGGGCGTGGTGTACGAGTGGTCGAAGGTCGCGCTGCTGGTGCTGGCGTTGGGATATTTGCTATCCGGTGTGATGGCGCGCCTGGCCTACTCATGGAAGCGGCGCTTCTCTCCTGTGTGAGCTGTGCGATACCGTAAGGGCGCGCATCAAGATACTGCGCTGCTGACTATGTGCGCAGCCCCCGCATCGAGACGCAACCGTATCAATGCTCTGACTCCCCCGGTTTCTCCGGGGTTCCGGGATCGTCCAGCACCTGCACCGCCGTCGCCGGCCCAACGTCCGCCCAGTCCCACAGTACCCATACGACCTTCTTCTGCGGAGTCACCTCTACCAATTGCGGACCCTTCCCATTTATTCCGCGCGAGCAGATGATTGTGTTCCCATTCGCCAGTCGCGTCGCGCTCTGCGTGTTGGCGTACCGGTAGAGCTCCGGCAGGTCATCCGGCTTCAGATCCCAAACCGTCTCGCCTTTTGGATTCACCTCGCGCGTCAAAATGTCTTTCTCATCCGTGATCAGCGTGTTCCCATTCTTCAGCCGCACTGCTGCCCACGGACTCTTGATCGCGTACCGCCAAATTTCCTTGAAGTCCTTGTCGTACTCCACGACCCCATCCATCTGCAGGAACGACAGCAGGTAAGTCCCCTGCGCCGTGTAGCGCGCCCGCCGGAACTGGGCATGGATCATCTTCGGATCGGTGCTCATCGCCGGCAGATCGTGTTGGACCTCAACCTTCCCGGTCTTGATATTCACCACCATCAGCTTCGGCGGCGTCCCATTCAGTACGAACAGCACCTTGTCCAACCCGATTGGCTGGCAGGTGTGAACCTCCGTCCTTGCGGGCGCGTCGTAGCGCCACACGACTTGCTTCTCCGGCGTCACCTCCTCGACATACTGCATCCGCGTAAACAAGACGTTTCCGTTCGAGAGCATCCAGACATCGTCATACTCCCAGCCGGATCCAGTGGAATAGGTCCAGGCAACCTTGCCATCGTTGACGAGCAGTATCTTGTTGTAACCCTCGCCGACATAGAGCATTGGGTGCTGGGCGATCCCATTTCCCGGCAACCCCGCTGGAACCGCCGGTTCCCATGTGGGCGTCGCGACCGCCGTCTCGGCCGGCCCCAGCGCGGGGACATCCGCAGCCGTAAACCGTGATAGCTGCGCCATCAGCGTCGTCGTCTGGCTCATCGAAACAGCCTGCGCCTTGCCCTTCGCAGCGTGATCCTGCGCCATGCTCGCAGATACCATAGCGGACACCAGTCCTGCGACAAGCACACTTGCAACTCCATCCAGATACGACCATCGTCCCATAATCACGCCGACTCTCCTTCGCGAACCAATTCATCTTGAATTACGTTCCGGCAAATTATACGAGTCGGAGTTCCATCCGCCTCCGCCGCTCCGCGATGCCCATCTTGCTCCCCGGCTTCAACTGGAGGGCATGCAGCGGCTATGCGATACTGGACACGCACTGAATGTCCCAGCCAACCCCAGAACTGACACCAATGTTTTTGGGAAGGTAGAAGTAGGGACAGGCCCTATGAAACAAGTGGCTTATTAAGAGCGACCTAGGGCTATAGGCCGGGATGGCGGAACTGGCAGACGCAGCGGACTCAAAATCCGCCGAGGGCAACCTCATGGGGGTTCGATTCCCCCTCCCGGCACCAACCTCACTGATGCAGATCATTTTAGACCCGGACGGCTTTAGGGCCGTTGTGGCTTGCCATCCTCCAACAGGATTTGTGCACGGCGCAGGGTCGGCTGGTATTGCTCGACGCGGGCCCTGGTGGCCGCTGATGTTCCTGGGTCTTTGAGCGCCTGCTCGACGCGTGGATTGGTTGTTGTTACGAGCGTGGCCGTGTCAGCGAGCGCAGTGGCAAAGATCCTGGGGAAGCGGGCCAGCTCTGCGCGGACCGTCTCCGGGCGATAGCTGAGTCTGTCTCCTGTCTGCCAGGCCTCGATCAGTGAGTTCGGCGGCTGGGCGTAGGGGCGAACCTGATTCAGGGCATCGTAGGCGTTGCGTAGGCGCGTGATGGAACCGCTGAAGCCATCGAGGCTTTGCCGCAATGCGAAGGAGCCGGGCGCGCGCGTCACAGAGATGTGCACTGCGGTATACACGGAGAAGCGCGGAGTGAGGATTACCGTAGTCAGCGTATTGCCTTCATAGCGCCAGCCGGGTTTGTTCTCCGGCTGCGCAGAGAATGCGAGGCGAACGCCGTTGACTGTAACGGACGCGGGTGGCCAGTCCGCCGGCAGTTGCAACTGATACGCGCGAGTTTCTATCATGCCTGGATAGCTGCCCTCCACGGGAGAGACGTCCATGGTCAGCGTCTCTTGATTCTGCCGCGCCTTGAGGTGCGTCCACGTGTAGGAGCCACGCTTGTAGTCTTCAGACGAACTGCCATCGGCGTATAGGGCATACTCGCTTATCTGCCCGGCGGTGAGGGGAGCGACTTCGACGATGAGTGGATCGATGGGCTTTGCGTCCGTGTGGTCCATCGTTGGCTGCATCGGGATAATCGCACCGGAACGCACGTAGGCCGGAACCTGCTCGATGGAGAAGTTCCGCTGCTGCTCGGCGGGGCCGGTAAAGTGCCTGCCGGTTGGGAGCTCCAGCCACTCGCCGGGAGGGATCCAGATGGATCGCTGCGCAAGTTGCGAGTCTGCAGCGACTGCCTGCGTTACAGGAGCAACGACCATCTGGGTGCCGAAGGCGTACTCGCCCTTGTGGGAGTAGGCTGCATCCGCTGCGGGCCATTCATAGTAGAGCGGATGGACGAAGGCGAGTCCGGTGTCATAGGTGCGCCGGGCCTCGGTATAGATGTAGGGCTGAAGCTCGTATCGCAGGTGCATCGTGTCGCGCATGATGCTCGAATAAGGCTCGGGGTAGGCCCAGATGCGGCGCTCGGCATCCGGGTTCTTGGTGGTGTGCGTGCGCAGGATGGGGCTGAAGGCGCCGAACTGAATCCAACGGGTGTACATTTCCGGTTCGACGACGCCGGGAATGTGACCGCCGATGTCGTGGCTCCAATAGGCGTAGCCGACGTTGGCTGCCGTGGAGGTGAACCATGGCTGAAATGCGAGCGATGGCCACGCCGAGATAGTGTCGCCGGAGAAACCGATCTCGTAGCGATGATTTCCGAGACCGCCCCAGCGGTGGAAGAGCAGCGGGCGTTTGCCTTCCCGCTCCTGATCCGTGAAGTGCACGTAGTTGAGCCACCAGGTTGGGCTGACGCCTTCGATCTTGGTGCTGGGCTCCTGCTGCCAGTCCAACCACCAGAAGTCTATGCCTTGATGCTCGAGAGGATGGTGCAGGAGGTCCATGTAGTTGGTTGCAAACTTTTTATTGGTGATGTCGAAGGGGACATAATTTCCGCTCGCCGGATCGATGTCCATCGCTTTGGCCATGGCTGGATAGGCCGCCTCCCACGGTTGAACACCGGAGGCGGGGTGCAGATTGAGTGTGGCCTTCAGGCCTTCTTGATGGATGTGAGTGAGGAACGTTTTGGGGTCAGGGAAGAGGAGCGGGTTCCACGTATAGCCGGACCAACCCAGGTTGTGTCCGGACTGGTCGGTTTGGTGCATGGCCTCCAGTTGGACTTGATTGAGGTGCCAGTCCATGTCGATGACGAGCACGTCCAGCGGGGCGTCGTTCTCATGGAAGCCGCGCACCAGGTCGTCGAGTTCCTGGTCGCTATAGGCCCAGTAGCGCGACCACCAAACGCCGAAGGCGAAGCGGGGCGGCAATGGAATGCGGCCGGCGACACGAACGTAGTCGCTGAGTGACTGCTTGTAGTCATGGCCGTAGCCGAAGAAGTACAAGTCCTGGCGCTCGCCTGCTTGCCGCAACTGAACCCAGGGCCACGCGCTCTTCTCGCCATCCTGAAAGCGGAAGTCGTCGGAGTCAAAGAGCGGTCCCGTTGAGTCATCGACGAGCACCCAGCCATCGCGCGAGATCAGTCCCGGGCCGATGGGTTCCCTCGTCTTGTCGCCGAGCGCGCCATCGAGCGTGCGTGTGGTGCCCTGGAGGTTGCCGGTGTCCGCCATGCCGGGGTGCCATGAGATCTGTTTGCCGTCGAGCATAAAGGCAATGGCGAGGTCTTCGGGTGAGAACTTTCCATCGGGTGTTGCTGTGGCGTTGTAAGTGAGCTCCAACGCTTCGGTATGGATCGTGATCCGGTCGCCATCGCGTGCCGTGGTGAACTTTGGGACGGGAAGCAGACGGTTCACGAAAACGAACGAGGCATGGTCTTCAAACCGGCCGTCGGCGGCCCACTCCATTCGAATCAGCTGCGGCGTGAGAACTGTGAACCGCGCGTGGCCGACGGTGACGACGGCAGCGGGGTTGGCGAGTGGGCTGTAGGACGACTCAGGCGCCGGGTGAGAAGTGCTCGAAGGCGCGCTCTGTGGACTGGCAAAGATTGGTTGGCCGGTTGCCCACAGAAGGCCGATGCCGGCAACAGAGACGAGGAAGGCGCGCAGGGCAAGCTCCTAAAGGTTCAGTGCAGCATATCTATGCAAAGGAGCGTCTGTCACTTCGGATAGTAGTGAGGCCACTCGGCATTCACTTTAATCGAAGCGGATGGAGAGTCGTCGTTGAAGTCGCGGCGGAAGGGCTCGCCCGGTTTGGGATCCCAGTTTCGCCAGGACCCGGGGTCGGTATTCGCCGAGCGTGAACGAGGTCCCTCGCCGTTGCCATTCACAGCGGAGACGTAGTATTCGATGATGTCTTTGTCCTTCGCGGGGTTCGTATCATTGGGATTGGCGTTCGGGAGTCGAATCGAAGCATCCCGGTTCTCGAAGGAGCGCTCTAGACCATGGTAGATAAGGACGAATTTGCGGGCCGACGGTGTTCTTGCATAGAGGCGGTACTCGGTTACGCCGAGGATTTCGCCCCAGGTGATGGTGGCGGCGCCCTGGGCGAGATCGACACGCAGACCATCTGGCGGCGGTGGAGGCTGCTTGGTCACGTAGAGAGGATACTCGGGTCCGGGTGCGCTCTGGTGCGTGGAATTCAAGGCGGTCGCACGGATGTGAACCTTGATGCCGTCGGAGAGTCCGTTGACGTCGAACTGCGGCTGGGCGCTTTCGCCAAGCTTCGTCCAAGTCGCGCCGCTGTCGCGGCTCAGTTCGAAGCGATAGTGGGACGCAGAGTCCACAGGGGTGACGATGATGCGAGCACCTCCGGCGCGGTTCTCCGTGCGTTCGACGCGTGTGGACATAGGGACAGGCAGCGTCTCCGTCAGCTCCCAGTGATGGCTGCCTTGCTCCAGCTCAATGTGCAGGGTGCCGGACTCGCGGTGGTCTGTGACTGCTTTTCCGTCGATGTAGAAGACGGTCTTCTCTGAGAGCCCCGGCATCGTGATGCTGATGGAAGATGCTCTAGGCGCATAGTATTCGCCGCTGGCCGGCTTATCGTTCGAGATGATGCCGCCGATGCCGAGGTCGGTGTCCGTGGTAGAGAAGACCCATCCTAAGAGACCGATTCGTGTGCCGTGGAAGAGGGCGAATTCAGATTGGTTTTCGCGCTTGCGGATGAGTCCGGCCGTGCCGTCAAAGATGGTTGGCCCCTCGACGAAGTGGACCGGCTCGGGGTTCTGGAAGACGATGTCGTCGATGTCGGCGGCGTGGACGCGGCAGCCGAAGTGCGCAGCGACGACTTCGATGTCCTTGCGATGACTGACGACCGCCATGGAGTCGCCGGGGCCATCAAACCACACTCCAGTGGAGGCGGCGGTCTGGATGTCCGTACGCTGCGACTCCTTAGCTGTGGTGAAGCCGCGAATCAATTTGATGGTCGGCAGCTCGCTCCCACGGCGCACGAACCATGAGAGCCGGTGGCTGATGGTCTCATTCAACACCCGGTCATAGACGACAAAGTAGTCGTGTCCGGAGAGAAGAACGCTGCGGCTGACGTATTCGGGAGCGGAGTATGCTCCGGGGCCCTGACGAGGCAAGATCTGAGCAAACTGACCGGCACCCAGGTTGTAGAAGGGGCGCGACAGCACATTCATGCCGATGGAACGAAACTCTCCATCCTTGAAGACTGCGAAGCTGGTGCAGAAGTCGGTATCCTCATCATCGCGGTCGCCGACATCTTCCGAGGCGTTGTAGCTATAGTCCTTGCCTGCGGCGACGAAGTAGATCACACCGCAGCCGCCTTCACCGGCTCGGCCCCAGCGATAGTTCGGGCCCTCGTCAATCTGCTGGAGATGGATGGACACCTCTGCCGGTGTATCGACGGCAGAGCGGAGGATCACGCCATATCCGGTGTACTTCCGGCTGGACAGGTGAGGATTTGTGCCGAGGTTGTCCCGAACACGATACATATCATCCCATGGTTCGACTGCGCCCGGTGCTGTCTCCGTATCCTGATCCGTGGGGCGAGCGGCCCACATGACATGCTCCGCCTGGATTGGCGCAAAGCGCTGCAGCCCGGTGCCGAAGTACCAGAAGGTCCGCGGTGGAACTCGACGCTCCGAGTGCGCCCCCTGGGGTGGATGAATGCGGCGCGGGCCGTTGCCTTGCAAGAGAGCGCCCCACTGGTGCCCATCATCCAGTGTCTGCAAAGCGTGATAGGCCTCGGGAGTCTCGCCGTCAAAGGGAGCGGTCAGTGCATTGACCAGCCAGTCCGCCATGGTGGCGAGCTGCGGAGTGATGAAGCGCTCTACCTTGTCGTACTGCCGCAAGAGGAAATCAGACCGCAGGGAAGGCCTGAGGAAGGCCCAGACATAGGTGCCGAGGTTTTCCGTCCAGCGTCCGCCGTAGGCATCCCATGCCTTGACAGCGGGACGCGTGTTGTAGCGCGTGTTGATCTCGACGTACTTCTCCCAGAAATCCGCCCAGGTGGAAGCCATGGGATGATCGGGGAAGAGGAAGGACATGGCAGCAGGAACACCCTTTACATCGGCAAGGAAGTTCGGATGGCCGCTCAGCATCGGAACCATTGGCATAAAGTCGTCGCCCTGACAGACGTAGGCCATGAAGAGATAGATCGCTGTGAGGCGCTTCCGCTGGCGCGGCGTCATGGTGGCGTTCATGCGGTTGAAGCCATCCACCCACCAGCCTTGCACCTGACGGCTTGGCACCGGGCTGAAGTTGACGATGCTTCTGCCCGGGATGGGGCCGGCGCCGCCGTTCTGCCGAGTCCCATTGACTGGCAGCGTGCAGACATACGGGCCGGCCATCACTCGCTGCTCCAGTTCATCTGCAGTCTTGATGGAGCCCGTAGAGAAGACAACTGGTGGACGACGTGCGTCGTCTGAATAGTCGAGCACCCAATCCTTGATGCAGTTCAGGTCGAGCGTGCCGTAGCGGTTCTGGAGAAAGTGAGCGTACGACGCGAAGATGAGGCCGACGGAATAAGTGAAGCCACCCTGCTGGACGCCTAGCGCATCCTGTTCCAGCCGATGCATCGCCTCCTTGTCCTTCGCGTGGTCATACCAGGCGATGCAGGTAGAACGGGTGCCGCGAGTGAGGGGCCACGTCCAGAAGAACTTTCCGTCGAGGTAGAAGTAACTCACCTGTAGCGACGGCGACTCTACGTGATCGGTGTACTCGTGGTCCTGCCAGTCGTCGGCCTTGTCGACGAAGACGCCCAGCGCGTCGCCGCTGCGATTATCCCAGAAGTTGCCGAAGGTGCCGGTTGTGAAGGCCGTCCAGGTCTGATAGATCCCCAGCTTGAACGGCAACTCCCCGCCGAGCAGCGGCGCTGGACGAAGCACCCATGGCTCCGCGATGGTCTCCCATAGGTATTCGTCGTAGGGATGGATCTTGCCGGAGCTAGGATAGGGATGGTTCGGTGCCTGACGATTGGTTACATCAAACCCTGTCCACGTAGATGTGAAGGTGCCCTTGACGCCGGGACGTAGGCCCTCCATGTCTTCATGCAAGCGAACGAAGTCGAGACCGGCGTTGCAGTGCACTCGGGCTACATAACGCGAGCCTGCTTCGGTTTCATAGACAAGCTCGTAGATGATCAGCAAGGGGCCGTCTTCGACGCGGCTAGCGGTGATGCGCGTGACAGGACCGTCGGAGATATCTAATGTCGATGATCCAACCCAGTGGCCGCCCCGCGAGACCTGCAGTATGGGGCCGGGTGCCTCTCCGCGCACATCCTGGCTGGCAGGAATCCGCACTTGCATTACGCCGGAATCCAGAACGATGGTGTTGTCCTCGCGCCTCTCCGACACCTGAGCAGGGAAGGAAGCTGGAGCCTCTATAGCTGAGAGGCGGAACTCGCGATGGCCGCCGCTGGGAAGATCGGAGAAGAAGTTCAACGTCGCCGATTGAACTCCGGCCGCATCCTTCACGATGTCGGAAAATTGGATCGGGATCTGCTCTCCCGTGTCGGTGCGAATGAGTTGCAGGTGCTGGAGGTCGACAACAGAGTGAAACTCTATGGGATAGGTGAGCAGCGTTCGCGGCCACCAGTAGAACGGGTGCTCCAGATTGTCGTCAAGCCTGAATGAGATCGCGTGGGAACTATTCCAGACGGCCGGACCCGCAGAGGCGCCCTCCGCGGGCCCGAGAGCCTTGGCCGCCGTCATCATTGCCGGGAGTGAAAGCGCGCTAAAGCAAAACGAACGACGATTCAACATGGTTGCTCCAGAGCTTGTTAGAGTGTCCGGCCTAGTGCAGAGCTATGTCTACTTGGCGGGGTAATCCACTTGAATAGACAGGATCTCGTAGGCGTGAATGGGGATGGTTACCTTGTCGCTGTGGAGTTGAAGGGCAGGTCCCTGAGGTTGCTCCAGCAGATTGGTCTCTACGGCGGCGGTCGCTCCTTTCGGGAGAGTCAGCTCCACATCACCGCTGGTACCAGCCCACTCATACATGTGAAAGATGAGTGCGTTGCTGTCCTCGGCCTTCTTCATCGCTGTGAGTACGACGTTGGCAGGTTGAACTGATACGAAGGAGTGCATGGCCGGCATCGAACCGGAGTGAGATTCCACGGGCATCGCCGTCAGCGGATAGTTGAAGTCGTAGCCGTGACGAACCGTCATGGCCGCCTTCCAGTCCGCGGCGTGTGGATAGAGGGCGTAGCGGAAGTGTTGATGGCCACGATCGGCATCCGGGTCGGGGGATGTCGGCGAACGCAGAAGGCTCAACCGCAGAACATTGCCTGCGCCATCGTAGCCAAACTTACCCTCATTGATGAGGCTGAAGCCGTGCTTGCCGTCTCCTAGATCCGCCCAGTTTTGTGCCGGCACCTCAAAGCGCGCCTGCTCCCACGTGTTATTGCGAGTCGTGGGCCTCTGGATTGTGCCGAAGGGAATCTCGTAAGTGGCGAACGGCGCACTTGCGGAGAGAGCGAATGCAATCTTTAGCAGTACGTGGGTCTCGTGCCAGTCGATATCATTCACGATCTCGACCTGGTCGCTATCTGAGTTCAGTACGATCTCCTGCACGAACTTTGAGCTATGCCAGGTGCGAGTAACCCGGACTGCGCCACGCATGGGACCCCCTTCGGTTACTTCGACGGAGTCAGCGTGTGTGATCAAGTCGGGTGGCTGATCCAGCGTTCCCGGATCAATGTTCCAGGCGTCATATCTTTTCGGATCGTCCTTGAAGGCCTGCAGTTCGTTCCCGCAGCTTCCGGCAGCAAGCGACTCAAAGCCCGACCGCTTGTCATAGAGGCTCGTGATGCAGCCCGTCTTCGGATCGACGACGACTCGCAACGCTGCGTTCTCAAGCGTTGTCCCGCTAACCCGAATGTCGCTTGGAACTACGCGCTTGCCCGGAACTACATGCAGGACTTCATATCCCACGGAAGGAACGTCACGGGCCTCCACCAGCAGATGAAAGGTGTGGGTCGCTGCGTTCTTCGATAGAACCTCCGACGGCAGGACCGTTCCGCTGCCATTCAGGACGGAGACGTCGGGCGTCGCGTCCGGCATCTGGACGTCAATGGTGAATTGACCAGAGCGGCTCCACGCCAACGGATTGAAGACAAACACGGGAACTCCCTCTGCGACTCTTGTGTCCACCGATGCCGCGATGGTCGTCAGTGCCGCAGTTGAAATGTCGCTGGTGGACGAGCGTACGTGGTCAAAGTCCTTCTGCGCATCCCTGTAGATGACGGCGATTCCCGATCCAGCAGCGAGATCGTGAAAGCCATTGAATGTGATTTTCTTCCAGTCCTCCGTCAGCGCGTCTCCGGGGTAGGCATGGCCATTCAGCCACGCCAACGAGGCGAACTTTTCGGCATCCAGTGTCCACACTGGCCCCTGGCGGAGATTGCGCTTCATGCCCGCCTGGGTGGTGTAAACGCCACGGTGATATTCCAGATAGAGCTCGTCCTTCCATGTGGGAATGGAGATCTGGCCCGTCGGAGGTGTGGGGGGATAGTCATAGCCTTGTGCGATGGTGCGGTAGTTCCAACTCTTAGATTCAGGAGCGACCTGCTTGTCGATCGTGTTGAAGTAGGTTGCGGCTGTGCCGAACTCCATCTTGGGCGCAATCTTGCCCGGCTCCATCCAATGCGTAATCTGTTCCAGCATGGCGCGCGTCGGGCCGCCGCCGTGATCGCCGATACCATAGAGATCCATCATCTCCGTCATGCCCGGGGCCTGCTTACGCGCCTGAACAAGATCGAAGGACAGTCGCGCTGGATCCATATTGCGGTTCACGTAGCTATGAGGGAAGTAGGTCAGGACCTTGCTGCCGTCCGGGGACTCCCACCAGAAGAGCTTGAACGGTAACTTGTTCGTATCATTCCAGGACATCTTCTGTGTAACGAAGTAATCGATGCCCGACTTCTTGTAGATCTGCGGCAACTGCCAGTTGTATCCGAACGAATCAGGGTTCCATCCAACATGAACATCCACACCGTACTGCTGCAGGTACCACCGCTTGGCGATGAGGAGCGAACGGGCCGTCGATTCCCCATCAGGCAGGTTCAGGTCCGGCTCGACCCACATTCCGCCAACGACCTCCCAGCGGCCCTGTTGAATGCGTTGATGGATGGCTTCATTGAGTGGCGGATACTTGTCTGCGAGCCATTCGTTGTAGGCTGCGGCAGACTGCGTAAAGGTGTAGTCGGGGTATTCGTTCATCAGTTGCAGCGCGGTGGAGAAGGTTCGTTTTACTGTATCCACCGACTCTGACCATGGCCAGAGCCACGCTGCGTCGATGTGAGCATTGCCCGTCAGGTGTACCGTCGTCTGGTTCAAAAGCGGACGCAAAGCGGACAGAGTGGAGAGCGAGGCGTTGAGAGAAGTATCGAAGCTCTGCTGGTCGCCTGAATCGAGGGCCTTCATATCGACCCGAGCAATCGCCTTCCACAGAATGGCGGAGTCTGCCGGGACATCTTTGGAGAGACTGGGCACCAGGAACGCAGCGGAGAGAAATTCGTTGTGCGCATCGACCGGATTCGGGCGGTTTGCGGCAAAGTCGATTAAATCCGTCGAGCCATTGAAGTGAATACCGCCCGTCGTGGCCAGCAGCTTCACCGCCACCAGGACGCGGTCTCCTGGCTTAGCATGGTCAAAGAGAACGATCGGCTCCATGCTCTCGCCCAGCGCAACGCGACGACCGTTGAAGTACACAATCTGCGACAGCGAGTTGCCGCCAGACGCGTCCATGACAAACCAAATTCTCGTGTCTGTAAGGTCGTATCCATGCAGGTCCTTCGGGACTTCAATCCATTGGCGGAGCCAGAGTGCGTTCTCGGCATAGTCCTGATGGCCGGCCACCGTCCATGCCGTGTCGTTGAGATCTGTGCTTTCGCCATGGGCAACATCGCCGGCGTGGACCCGCCATTGGCCCTCAGGGAGCCGGTTGAGAACTCCCAGCTGATCGATCACTTGCCGCGCGGATGCGGGCATCGAGCCTGTATTCTGTGAGATTTCCTGGGCCGTTTGGGCCAATCCCGTAAGGGGCAAGATTGATCCCAAGATTAAGCCGCCCCAATGGAGTCTGTTCATCGCCGAGCACACCCTTTCCCTGCTGTTGGTCAAACTCCATGACTCTGAGCTCCGGCAGAAGACGATGACCCGATAAGAGGGGGAAACGTGTTTGCGGACGTCCTGAATCGTTCGTCGAAGGCCTTACGACACCCGGTCGTAGAGTTGAGTATCGAAGGGCCTTGGACAGTCGATAGTGAGTGTCGTTGTGCGGGTCGGGGCTGGCAAGTCAATTTACTGTAGGCACACGGTAAGGGAGACGAATTGTCCACAGCGGAAGCGCTTATCCCGCTAGTTCAAGGACAAAATTGCGATCACACTGATGGTGAGGCAAGGATTTTGACCACGTTTCCAAATGCGTGCCGAACTTGCGGGATATGAGCTAAGGCATAGATGGGTATAGGTTTACGGCAAATGCTGAACCGGATTCTGGTGGCAATGGGGGTGGTACACTAAGCGGGAACGGGTCAGGAAGTTTGATAGATGAGTTTGCCGCGCAAAGGTGAAGGGACACTCCATCCCGACGAGTGCTGGAAGCTACTGGAGCGTGCAGCAGCCAGTTCTCAGCTGAGACGCGCAGCGCGGTCGCGGGAATTTCTGTATTACGTTGGAACCAGGGTTCTGAAAGAGGGATGTACCGAGATCCATGAGCAGGAACTTGGCCATGCCGTCTTTGGACGCCCGGAAAACTACGACACAAGTCAGGACAACATCGTCCGGGTAAGCGCGACTGAGCTGCGTAAGCGGCTCGAGGGCTACTTCACAACCGAAGGGGCAAGTGAGCCGCTTGTGGTTGAGATACCACGCGGCAGCTACTTGCCTGTATTTCGTGCGCGACCCGAGGCCGTTGCGCCAGCGCGCATAGAGGAGATTCCAGCTAATCCGGTCAACGATATTTCCGGCAAGTTCTACCGGCAACTTCCTCTGCTCGTGGTTTCAGCGATTGCGCTCCTGCTTGCGATCGGCTGCACCTTGCTCTGGCGTCAGAATCACCTGGTGATCGGCACACACAGCACGCTGGACAACAGGCCGGCGCTCGCCGCCTTCTGGTCGAAATTTCTGGGCTCCCCACGTCAGACCGACATTGTTCTCGCCGACACCTCCTACGCATTGGTAGAGGATATGGCCAGAAAGCCCTTCACCTTGAGTGATTATGTGGACGGAACCTACATGAACTGGATCCAGTCCTCGACGATGAGTGCGGATCGCAAGGCTGATCTGGAAGTCATCATGAAACGGAACAACGGCAGCCTGGGCGACTTTCGAGTGGCACAGCGCATCTTCCAGATTGATCCCGGTTCATCTAAGTTTGATCTGGCCTATGCCCGTGAGTATTCTGCTGATTCGATTACACGCGATAACGTCATTTTGATTGGAAGTCAGAAGTCCAATCCGTGGGTTGACCTCTTCTATAGTCGCCTTGCATTTACGATTGAGTTCGATCCAGCTCTCACGCAGCTTTATATCAAGAACAGAGACCCGCAGCCCGGCGAACTGCCGACCTATACCGTTACAGGGAGTCCGGAAGATCCGGTCGGTTACGGAATCGTTGCTTATATGCCGAATCCAAGCAATACCGCCGATGCGTTGATCATCGCCGGGACAAACTCACAGGCAACCGATGCAGCCGGCGAGTTTGTAGCCTCAGAGAACTCCATGGAGAGACTGCAGCAGAAGTTTCCACAGAAGCGCGTGCCTTACTTTGAAGTCCTGCTGAAGACCACTCGCCTGCGCAGCACTCCCATTGATGCTGAGATTGTGGCCTACCGAACGTTTTGAAGGCCTGCTCCGCACCTTAAGTTAGGTAGACACATCAAGATAAGTTGGATGGAGAGTGAGGCCCTCATGCGACGGCGAGAATTCTGCAAGATCGCTGCCGCGGCCGCAGTAGCCGGATCGCTACCTAGTGTCGCTCAAGAGGTCCAGCCGACAGCATCGACGCCCGAAGCTGGTATGAGCGACCTCAGCCGTGACTATGCTGAGTTCTGCGCGATGTCCGCCGACCAACGAGTGTTCTATGAAGTAGAGAACGGACATTTTGTCGAGACAAAGCTCGACGAGAAGACGTGGGAAGTGAGCCCGAACTCAGAGTCGGGTCCCCACATGCCGCCAAGCCTGCCGGTTGCCGGGGGATCGTGGAATGGCGTACCGCTTATCTCTCCCATCGCAGGCCTCGCAGGAGAAGGGCCCTACAAGCCTACGTGGGACTCGCTGCAGCAGTATGAAGTTCCGGAGTGGTATCGCGACGCCAAGTTCGGCATATGGGCGCACTGGGGCCCGCAGTGTGTGCCGGAAGCTGGAGACTGGTACGCGCGCAATATGTATGTGCAGGGGTCTGATCAATACAACTACCACTTGAAGCATTATGGACATCCGTCGAAGTTCGGATTCAAAGACCTTTGTCCGCAGTGGACTCTGCTGAACTGGGAGCCAGATGCGCTCATCCAGCGTTACAAGAAGGCTGGGGCGCGGTTCTTCCTGGCGCTAGCGAATCACCACGACAACTTTGATGCGTGGAACTCGCGGCACAATCCGTGGAATTCCGTTGCTGTCGGGCCTCATCGCGATGTCGTAGACGATTGGGCAACGGCGGCGCGCAATCATGGATTGCGCTTGGGCGTTACGGTGCACGAGGCACGCAACTGGTGGTGGCTTCAGACGGCCCATGGCGCGGATGGTACGGGACCGCTGGCAGGTGTCCGCTATGACGGAGACTTGACGACTGCGGACGGCAAAGGGCAATTGTGGCAAGGTTTGAACCCGCAGCAGTTGTATGCTCCCAAGCACACTCCGATGGCGTTGCCCGATATTTCTTATGTGAAGAACTTCTATGACCGGACACGCGATCTCATTGATCAGTACGATCCCGATCTGCTGTATCTGGATAACTCAATGCTTCCACTGGGCTGGGGCGGGATGAACGCGACCGCCTATTTCTACAACCATAATCTGAAGATGCACGGGAGAATGGAAGGCGTTGTCACCACCAAGCAGGTGCCGGAGAGCCTGAGCAAAGCGGTGGTTGCCGACATCGAGCGTGGCATTGCGGGTGGGATTACCGAATATCCGTGGCAGTCGGAGACCTGCATCGGAGAGTGGCACTACAACCGTAACCTGTATCTCCAGTCCGGAGAGTTTGGTGGCTATCAGCATCCTGGAGAGATCGTTCATTGGTTGATTGATACCGTTAGCAAGAATGGGACCTTCATCCTGAATATTCCGGGAAGGCCCGACGGGACGATCGATAGTAAGGAGATCGCGGTGCTCGATGGAATTACAGCGTGGATGCAAGTGAACGGTGAGGCTATCTATTCGACGCGTCCATGGGAGGTGTTCGGGGAAGGGCCATGCATGATGAAGAATGGATCGTCTCCGAACAAAGACGGTGTGTCACTAGGCTCCAGGGATATCCGGTTTACAGCTAATAAGACCAAGACAATTGTCTATGCCTTTGTTATGGGATGGCCTGAACAGGAGGTTGTAATAGAAGCATTGGGTACGAGCACTCAGATGAAGCCGACGAAGGTCGCGAATGTAGAGCTGCTGGGGCACGGCGGCAGGCTGGACTTTCGACAGGGAGTTGACGCACTGAAAGTTAAGTTTCCAGCAGAGAGGCCCTGTGATTATGCCTATGCTCTGAAGATTGTTCTTGCCTGAGGTGGAATCCTCTTATGGCTTAAGGATTACCTTCCTGGTGAGTGAAGCTTCGGATGAGCCACCGACGAAGACGGTAAAGGAGCCTGGCTCAAAGGCCCATCGCTCTTCGGCATTCCAAACGGTTAGTTGAGACTTCGAGACATGGAATGACACTGTCTTCGTTTCGTGGGGCTCGAGATGAATGCGAGAGAAGCCCATCAGTGACCGGCGCGGTGTTTCCACACTGGTGACATCCTCGCGCACATAGAGTTGCGCAACTTCATCGCCTGCAACGGTCCCGGTATTGGTTACATCCGCGGTCACAGTCATCCCGGACTGGCTGCCCTGCATAGCAGGTTCCGCATTTAAATGGTCGTATTGGAAGGTCGTATAGCTGAGACCGAATCCAAAGGCATACAGCGGCTTCCCGTCATCGTCTACATACTTTTCCCGCTTCGATGGATCACTGTTATAGAAGATAGGAATCTGCCCGGGATTGCGCGGGAAGGTGATGGGTAATCGCCCGGCGGGATTATTGATGCCGAAGAGAGCTTCTGCGATCGCTTTGCCGCCGAACTCCCCCGGGTACCACGCCTCAAGGATGGCAGGCACATGTGACTTTGCCCAGCCAATGGTCAATGGGCGTCCGTTCTGTAACACCAGCACGACGGGTTTCCCGGCGGCCATCACGGCTTCCAGCAGTTGCTGCTGATTTCCCGGAAGATCGAGGCTAGTACGATCATGGCCTTCTCCTGAATCATGTGCGGATTCGCCCAAGCCCAGCACTACAACGTCAGCCGATTTAGCCGAAGCGACCGCGGAAGGGATGTCGGTTCCAGAATTGAAAGTTACCAAGGCATGCGTAAGCAAGTTGCGAATGCCTTGTAGCATGCTGATGCGTTCGCCGTTCGCCTCTTTCTCGTAGTCCGCATAGCGCGCGACATCGGCATTGGGGCCGATGACGGCAATCGTTTGGACGGATTGGGAGAGCGGTAATAGGTTGTTGTCATTCTTCAGCAGTGTCATGGATTCCCGCGCTGAATCCAGCGAGACCGCCAGATGAGCCTGCGACCTGAACTCCGTGACGTTGCGGGCGGGATCGACAAAGGGATGATCGAACAAGCCGAGTGTGAACTTTACCCGGAGGACAGAGCGAACCGCACGATTAAGATTTGCGAGCGGCAGGGAACCATCCTGTACGCAGTCGATCAATGCTTGTTGAAAGACGTCATGGCTGAAGTCGTAAAACTGCATATCGACTCCTGACCGTATAGCCATGCACGAGGCGTCCTTCGGGGTTGCAGCCACATCGTGGGAAGAGTACAGCCGCCGGATGGCCCCGAGGTCGGAGAGTACGAAACCCTGAAATCCCCACTCCTGGCGCAGGATTGTCTTCAGTAACAGGGGGTCGGCTGTAACCGGTATCCCATCGATCTCATGATAAGCCGCCATCACTCCCATGGCGTGACCATCGCGAATGGCCGGCTCGAATGACTTCAACATCACGCTGCGCAACTCGCGCTCGCCAATGTGAACGGGCGAGGTGTTCGTGCCGCCCTCGGGTGAGCCGTGTGCCGCAAAGTGTTTCGGCTCCGCCACGACGTTGTGGCCGCTGCTGAGATTGTCGCCCTGCGCACCTCGAACATAGGCCAGACCAAGCTCCCCGGTCAGATAGGGGTCCTCTCCAAAGTCTTCTTCGATTCGACCCCAACGAGGGTCGCGGGCGAGATCCAGAACCGGGCCCAGAATCATATCGACGCCGTTTGCGCGTGCTTCATCTGCGATGGTGGCGCCTGTTTGCTCTGCGATTGACGGGTTCCACGTGGCGGCGAGATTGATTGGCGCAGGAAAGACAGTTCCCGTGTCATAGCCGAGCAACCCCTCCTCGATGAACATTACAGGAATGCCGAGCCGACTATGAGCGATTGCCCACGCTTGAATCGCGTTCGCTTGTTGCGGCGTGGGATCTAGATCGTGAATGCCGCCTACGCCCAGATTTCCAAACAGGGTCTGTGCCTTCTCCGGCATAAATACCGCATCCGGCGCAGCGTGAGTGGAGTCCTTCTGTTTGTCCACCAGCGTATTGGCGCCCGAGTACAAGTCCAACTGTCGTACTTTCTCCTGGAGAGTCATGCGGCCAAGCAGATCGTCAACGCGACGTTCGATCGGCGCAGACGCCTGTCGATACAATGGTGCTGCTCTAGCCGCGAGTGTGGGCTGCTGCGTGTGAACCGTCCCCGAGCATAAGGAAACTACCATGGCCAGTAAAAGGAGCGAACATTGGCGGGTAGGAAATATTCCCAAGTCATTCAACCTCATCTTCAGATCCACCTGAATCCTTTCTTTGCCCCACGTGTGCCGACGTCATGCGGTAGACTGCACTCCAGCAACTACTTCAAAAACAAACTGAGGTCGATGGAATTGGCCATTGCTTTATAGCCCACGTCATTGGGGTGTACGAAGTCACCGGAGTTGTACTGCTGCAGTAGCTGGGTGGGGTGCTGGGGGTCGCGAGTCGCCTTGTCGAAGTCAATGACGCCGTCGAAGGCTTCGGTGGTGCGAATCCACTGGTTCAGAGCGTTGCGGACGACCTCTCCGTCAGGCCATGTGCAGGTGAAGTTCCGGCAGTCGGTCATCTGCGTTGCGCCGAGGACCCGAATGCCATGCTGATGGGCCTGCAGAGCAATCTGCGCAAGTCCGGATTCCAGGCGCTGTTCCAGATCTCCGTAGGGCTGACGATCGCGTGTTGCGCTTTCGATATCGTTGATTCCCTCGAAGAGAATCAGGTAGCGCACGCCGCTCCGTGAAAGCACATCCCAATCCAGACGAGAGAGAGCATTCGGCCCATCGCCATCAAGGAGGAGGCGATTGCCGCTGATGCCGGTGTCGACCATGCCCAGCACGCCGGCCGTATGGGTCGTGCCATCAGCAGCCAAGCGCGCGGCCAGATAATCGGGCCAGCGATGGTTGGCGCTTTGCGTCGAGTGGTTGCCATCGGTAATCGAGTCCCCCAGCGCTACTACGGCAGATTTACCCGGCGCATAGACGTCCACGCCGGTCAGGATGTACCACGAACCTTTCGTCCACGACATGCCTTCCAACGTGGGCGCGCCGGTCAGGTTGCCCTTGGCGAGGTAGGAGATCTGTTGCGCGCCGGAGTGAACTGTCGTGCCCAGTGTGTGGTCCGGGAGGTAGAGACTGACAGCAATGTTGGCAAGCGCTGGAGTATCGAGAGCGATGCCATCGCTGGCGATAGTTGCTCCCGGGGCGATCGTGACGGATGCCAGATGGTTGAACGTCAATGTGCGATCAGAGCCCGGTTGGATCGAACTCATGTCGTCTGATGGGTTGGGGACGGCGCTCACACTGATCGCGATGTGCGCAGAGCCGATGTGCATCGGCACAGTCCCAAAGCGGTTCGAGAGCCAGATTCGCGCCTGCGTACCCCCGACGCTTGTGTGGACTATCAAGCGTAAGGTCTGTCCGGAGATATCCGGCGCGCTCGCACTGCCGGCTTCCACCATCGCCGTTCCCCAAGTGGCGACCCATGGTGAGCAATCGATATTTCCGCCACCGGTCGGGCAAGTCGCCGCAGGGCAGGGGAGCGGAAGGCACAAGCCAAAGGTGATAGCGAGCAGGGAATACATCCTTATTTTGTGATGAGACCCATGCTTGATGAAACTGCTGAAAGAGATCAATGCTGCCCTCCACATGTGTTGATGAAGTTTCGTACATAGTGCAAACGCCCTAACTATTGAGCGATTCCTGCCTGTGACTGAGGTTCCGACATAGATGGAGGTGCTGCTCCCGGCGCTGCTCCCCAGTTCTTATTGGGCAGCGCGCCCATCTCAAGTGTCAGAATTCCGCCGGACGCAATATCAGCGTGACTGAACCAAGGCTTATTCCATGGCTTGCCGTTCAAGGTGGCCGACTGGATATACAGATTTGCCGGTGAGTTATTGTGGGCGACAATTTGGAATTCCCTGCCGTTGCCCATATGAATCGTCACGTGACGAAAGATGGGACTGCCCAGGATGTAATTGGGACTGGAAGGATCAACCGGATAGAAGCCCATTGCGCTGAGGACGTACCAGGATGACATTGAGCCTTGATCGTCCATTCCGGGAAACGCCAGACCGTACTTGTCGCTGCCGTACATGCGGCTGAGGATCTCGCGCGTCAGCTTCTGTGTCTTCCACGGTTGTCCTGCCCAGTCATAGTAGTAGGCGGTCTGTTGATCGGGCTGGTTGCCCTGCACGTACTGCCCGATCATGCCGGTGCAATCCCGGCAGATTCCCTTTGGGTTGTAGGGAGTGTTGAAGAACTCATCCAACTTTGCTGCGAACGTCTCTCGCCCTCCGAGCAAGTTGATCAGTCCCTGAACATCGTGCGGCACGAGCCATAGCGTTGACCAGCCCGATGCTTCCTTCATCATGAAGTTGTAGTAAGGCTCTCGATGGTCGAATGGAGAGATCCAACTTCCGGCTGCAGTTCTGCCGCGCATGAACCCTGTGGAACGGTCAAAGACATTTTGATAGTTGTGCGCGCGCTGCAGGAACATCCGGTAGTCATCTTCCTTGCCGAGCTTCTTCGCGAAGAGGGCCATAGCGTAGTCGTCCCAGCTATATTCCAATGTTGTGGCCGCGCCGGCTTTCCCGCCGGCATAGGGCGGACTCGGATCGCCGGGTGGGATGATGTCGGAGATCCATCCTTGCTTGATGTACTCAGCGAGATAGTGCCGCGGCCCATTTGGGTCCATCGCATTCTTGCGCAGGTAATCGTAAACGCCGCTCCAATCGAAGTTCATTCCACGCTGCCAATCACCCAGATACATCAGGACCGCATGGTCTCCGTGAAACGAGGTTCCCATGTAGCCCGATTCCTTGGCCATATCCAGTTGGGAGCGAAGAATGTCGAGCTTCACCTCAGGCTCCAACAGGCTCAGCAGGACTACCTGGTTGCGACCGGTATCCCAGTACGGCACCGGGCCGTAACGATCATAGTCTGCCGTTCGGACCTTCCCGTCGAGTCCGATGAACTGCTCACCCTTACGCGCCACTAAACGGGGGCTGGCGAAGGAGTGAAGCAGGCAGGAGTAGAAGAGCATCTTCTCCTTCTCCGTTCCTCCCTCCACTTCAATGGAGCCCAGCTTCTGCTGCCATTCTTTCTCTGCAAGCGTTCGCGTCCGGTCGAAGCTCCAATCCGCCGAGCCGGGCTGAAGTCTTTGCTCCGCCATAGCATAGCTTTGACCGTACGCAACACGGGCCAGCACCTGCTCTCCTGCTGTCGTGGAGAAGTTCAGATAGGTCCCGGCGAATGGTCCGGAGACGACACGCGTGTCCGGCATCACATCTTTGTTCCCCAGCAACGCTCCGGTGTTGAGGGATTTGCCATCCGGGGGAATCTGCCGGAATGTGCCAAAGGTCTGGAAGCGCCTGGAGAACTCCGCTACGAAGTACATCGGAGAGGACCGTCCCGGTCTGCCGCGCAGGATCCTTCCGCGCACTGTGTTGTTATCTACGATCTCCGCATCGCCGCCAAGGCGGCCGAGATCGATCAGGATGTGTGCGCCTGTTGTCCCCGGGAAGGTGAAACGGTAGATGCCGTACCAAGTAGCGGCAGTCGCCTCTACTCTGGTGTGAAAATCTTCAAGATAGACCGAGTAGTATCCGGGCGACGACTGTTCCGTCGTCTTGTCATAGACGGACACCGTGCGTTCGGGCGGAACCGTCCAATCCCCGACGACCGGCATGATACTGGGGCCACCCGGCTCTCCAGTCGAGAAGCCGACCATCGAACGGCTGGGATAGAAATAAGAGTCCGCAACTCCGGCGGGGAAAGCGAGGTCGAGATTTTTGTTGATGGGAGCCAGGTCCGTAGGACCGTGGGGCAACGTTGCTCCCGGGGATGTAAGTCCCGAGTAGAGAAGCTCACCGGGCGGTGGCGCATTACCGATGAGTCTCTGGTCGTCGAGAGGCGCCGTTCCGACCAGCCCATTGGCATACTGCATCGGCGTCTTCTTCAAGTGTTGGCTGCTTTGGCCCGCAATCATTGAGGCAGACACACATCCGAGGGCCGCGAGAAGCGTCAGGCTCTTCGGACGTCGTTGCGGATGTCGCGTCGAGATATCCTTCATGCTGGCAGCTCTCCTCTTGAAGGGTGGTCCCACGCGATCTGTTGGCACCTTCAAAGTACAAAATGGGGTGCTGGCCATGTGCGTAGAGCCATTGGCCAGCACCCCTAATCAAAGTTACAGATTGACTACCAGAGGATCTTCGCGCTGAGTTGAAGAGTCCTTGCTCCTCCCCAGCCGGTAATCTGGCCGAAGGTGGAGCTGCTGATCGTGTTCTGCGGTTGTTGAGGCAGTGGATGGTTGAGGGCGCTGAAGGCATCCGTGCGGAACTGGAGCTTCAGGCGATCATAGATGGCAAGCTCTTTGAATGCGGAGAGGTCCAGGTTGGTGTTGCGCGGCCCGATGATATCGTTACGCTGCTCATTGGCAAACGTATTGGTCGCAGGTTGTGCGAAGCAAGATGTGTTGAAGTACTGAGCCACTGTCTTGGGTCCGGAGTTCGGGTTGCAGGACTCCTGTCCGCGCATCTGAATGCCGCCGCCGGTGTTGGAGTTGTCATTGCCGGCAGCGTTGAACGGCATACCAGCCTCGACCGTGAGGAAGCCACTGATCCTCCATCCGCCGAGCTGGTTTTCAAACCAGTTGCCGCCGTGCAAGAAGCGCTTGCCCTTGCCAATGGGGAGCTCGTAGATGCCAGACACTTTGTATACGTACTGTTGGTTGAAGTCCGATAGACCGTAGTCCACCTGCGGGATTGCGCCCGCCTGACCGGTAGCCTTGTGGTCGGAGTCCTGAAAGTCCATGGACTTCTGCCATACGAAGTTCGTGTTGAACTCTAGACCATTAACAAAGCGCTTCTTGAGTTGCATCTCCAGGCCGTTGTAATGCGAGGATCCGCGCTTATTGTATTGCTCGATGCCCCCCTGCACGCTCTGGTATGGTCTCCGAGAGTTGATGTCCGCTGTGCTGCTCGGGTTGATGTCCGCCGCAGTGGGCAGCGAAGCGAGGTTGATGTTTCCGTAGTTGAAGATGTGATGGGTAGAACTGCCGATGTAGTCCACCATCGCAATCCAATCGTTACCAATGGTTCTCTGCACGGCAAGGTTCCACTGCTCAGAGTAGCTGGTAGGCATCGACTGGGCGAAGGTGCTACCGCCCGGTGCAAATACGCCGGTCGCCGGAGGCATCGCAGCCCATACCGACTCTGCGTTTGCCAGCGTAAAGAACTCCTGCTTGCCAGGAGCAGCGCCGGTATTCGGATTTGCTGCTGCCGAAGTTGCAGGCCAAATGACCGGATTGATGCCGGACTGGACGCTGGTGAGCGCGGTGTTGAAGAGCGGGTCGAATGTATAGTCGACCAGATCGTAGTAGGAGTACTGGTAGTAGTAGATGCCGCCACCACCGTGGATCACAGTCCGGTCGTTGAGCGAGTAGGCGCCACCGATGCGAGGGCTGAAGTTGTACTTGTTGGAGTTGTACGGCGCCTCGGTGAACTTTCCGGTGGATGGGTTTAGATAGCCCGCGTGGCCAAACTTTTCCACGGGGGTGGAGAACTTGTCATAGCGCAGCCCAAGATTCAACGTGAGTTTCTTGGTGATCTTCCAGTCATCCTGGAAGTACGGCATGATGTTGTTCTGGTGGAAGTACCCGACCTGGCTGCCGGCCGTCGCGCTGGTGGAGCTGTAGTCGCCCAGCAGGTAGTCCGCCAACTGGTTGCCGAACGGAAGGGTGCCGGTCGCGACCCACTGTCCGGGGTTTTGCCATGCTGGCTTGGTCGATGCATAGGCAACACCGGCTGCGTTGCCATTGTAGGTGTACTGCCCGTTGGCGCTCAGGCCGCCGTTGGGCTGTCCCGTGTACCAAACCGCATTGTAATCGATCAGGTCGAACTCTCCACCGAAGAAGAAGGAGTGCTTTCCTTTATTCCAATTGAACTCATCACTGTACTCAAACATATTTTGCTTGGCCGAAAGCGGGCTTCCGCTGGGTCCGGAGTAGCCACTGGGGTTGAACCCCGGCAAGCCCCAGACCGGAGGCGGCGGATTCAAGCCCGTCAACCCAAATTGTGCGAAGTAGTTCGTTCCATTGGAGATCTGACCGAACTGCTGCCCCGTAAACGACCGGCTGAAACCGACGCGGCCTGTGTTCACAAGGTTGGAAGTAATAACGTGGCTCTCTTCTACGTAGAAGTCCTTACCAAAGAGCTGGTTGTCTTCCTTGCAGATACAGTCGTCTACAAACTCGGGCCGGATGATGTCAGGATCATTCGCGTTGTAGGCACCATAGATGTGGTCCTTGTCACTGATGTTGTAGTCGACGCGAAACAGGTAGTCGTCATGGACGAACTTTGTGCGGGCATGCGTCGAAGCATAGTTGTCAGTGGCGATCGTGCTCAGGTTATTGGGCAGCGGGTATATCAGGTTCAGGTAAGCCGTTGCCAGGGGACTGATCATCGAGGGGGGGATGACATTGGCCACGCCGTTGTAGCTGAACTGCTTCAGTGCGGTCGGCCCTCCGTTCGGGGTTGCCGTGGCATTGAAGCTTGTGGGGTCATAGATGATCGGGACTTTTGGCAGGTTCTGTGCACAGGGGGCTCCTGCCGTATCGCCGCTGAAGTCACCCGCACGCTCGGCTGCCGTTGGCAAGCAATCGTTCAGCGTTGTACTCGTCTGGTCGCGGAATCCCTGGTAGTCAACGAAGAAGAATAGTTTCTTGTGGGTCCACGGAGCATACCATCCGGCATTGGCGCCGAACTTGTTGTAACGCGTCACTGTGGGCGAACTTGTGCTGTTTTTCGAGCGCGCATTGAAGACGTTATTTTCGACATAGTCGTAGATTCTGCCGTGGAACTGCTCGGTGCCGTTCTTCGTCAACACGTTCACGACATTGGATCCATCGTAGCGGGCATTCGCACTGTTACGAATGACTTCGGTCTCCTGGACAGCTTCCGGCGGTGGCTGTACTGTCGCCTGCTGGTCGAAGTAGCTCATGTCGACCACACCATCCTCCAGATAGCTGGCGGACCAGAAGCCTGCTCCGCCAACGAGCAGGGTGTTGCTCTGTGCGTTGTACTGGGACACATTGGAGCCGATATTACTGTCGCCCAATGCCGATCCCGCTTGTACGCCGACCTCGGTTGTCTGCGCGTAAAAGGTATCCCCGCGATATCCCGCATTGGCCGGAGAGTCTTCGAGCGTCTCCGCATTCATTACGTCGCTGAGCTCGTGGCTTTCTGTCTGAAGACCAAGAGATCCACCAGAGAAGACGTCAACTTTTTCGCTGGCAGATCCTACCTGTAGATGGAAGTTAATGTTCAGGGTCTGACCTACTGACACGGTGACAGTGGAGGTCACCTCTTCAAAGCCGGTTACCTGGGCGTCGACCATATAAGGTCCGGGCGGCAACGCGGGAATCGAAAAGAATCCAGCATTGTTCGTTGTGCCGAAGCGGATTTCACCAGTGTCGGCATTCTTGACCTTGACCGAAACCCCCTTGACGATTGCGCCACTGGGGTCGGTGATGGTGCCTGTTACTGTGCCGGATACCGTCTGAGCATGGAGTGGAACCATCTGGACCGGGAGAACAATCCAGGCAAGAGCCAGGCTCAATCCAGCCACGCACCTGACCATGAGCCGGGCCGCAGGGCGGGGCCGAAAAGATTTGATACTTGAACTTGCAAGCTGCATTGGAATTGCCTCCGATAAGTGTTGTAGTGGGCGTCTCTGTCTCGCTGGTATAAATCGTGTGTTTGTGATCTGTCTTGTGCCTCAGATTCGAAAGGGCAGGGATCTAGCCGGATTTCAGTTCGACCCAGATATCGGCCCGGATTCGCCGTCCTGCAAGGAGCCGCTGCGATTGGCTGAGAGGCGATCTCCGAAGCAACTCGTGCACAAACCTGCTCGTCGAATTTCGCAATACGGCTCCAATCTTCCCAGGGAACCGGTGAAATGGCTTCTCTGAAGTTTGTGAAGTCAAATTCCTGCACGATATAGGTGGCAAGTGAATTTACTGTAGGCATACAGTAACGCCCCCTATGTGGCTGATAGAGAGCAACTTGTGCCGTCGTTGCGATGAAACATTTCGCCTGGCTTTCTCCTTTGAAATCAGGCCTGAAGGAGTTGACTGGGACATCTATGATCCACAAGCAAACCCGGCGGCGTGAGAATGTGGGTCATACATGCGGTCGCTCCACTGGAGAATTTGGCAGAAGACAGCTTGGCCAAGTAGCTCAGACCGTAGCAGCCGGCGGCCCAGGTGACGTGGCCGCTGGGGTCGAGCGAGTCAAGGATGTAGAGCAATGGAGTTGCCACCCAGCGGCCCTTCGATAATCGCCGAGTACTTCCCGACCTTATCTCGGGTCAAGACCAAGTCGGCGGCGTGGCGCACGCGCAGGATCTGGTATCCATCGGCGCTGAGAGTGGTGCAGCCACCACATGCCAGCTTCTCAATACTTCCGTCGGCGGCAGCCTTGAGTGCGAAGACTCCGACATACGCTCCATTGAAGCGATGCCCGCTCACCTCCACTGAAAACGGCTTTGGCTGATTGCTTTCGATGGAAGGGAGGTCGGTAAGTATGACGCTTCCATCTTCGAGCTCACCGCCGTTGGCCAGGAGGGGAGATTGCTCGATGTGCAGCTTCGGTATCTGCTCCACACTAAAGCCACGAACCCGTGCACGCGACGCGATCGCAGAGAAGATACCGTCTACCGATTGGCCTTCGAAGTCGCGCGTAGCATCGCCTTCCAGCATGAGGGCTCCACCGCGGCGCGTGTACTGGTCCAGAAAGGTGAGTGTTGTTCGCTTGGCATACTGCGGATAGAGGTAAAGAATTGCCTGGAACGTGTGACCGTTCAGGACTGGCCGGTTTTGTGCATCGAGTTTCAGGGAGCCATTGTCGATCAAGTCACTCGGAACCACGGCACAACGATAGCCTGCGTCCCACACAGCGATGGCCTGCTCTTCGATATGCAGCGAGCCATTGATGTCGAATAGGTTGCGCGCATCGTGGTCGGGATACCAGTTCAGCAGTGCCGGCATTCCGAAGACGATCAGAAGTGGCAACTTTGGTGCAGCTGGATCGAAGTGATTTAAGAGTCGAATCTTTCGTTCGACAGGGTTCTGACTTGAGAGAAACGGCTGCATCGATAGATCGGTGCCCCATCGCCCCGTGTCGTTGTAACCGTGGTAGTGGAGGCGAGCATCAAAGCGGGCATCGTTCAGCGCCTTGGTGGCAAAGCGATGGATGTCCCAGCCGTAGAACTGGTCGTACATGATGTTCCCGGGATGCGATACCAGCAAGCCCATGCGTAACGGCAGGGACAGATCTTCATCGCTCATGCCAAATTGGCGCGGGATCGTCCACCAGTTCAATCCAGTAGCCCACACCTCGTCGTTGGTCAGGTGGTTGTGGAAGGTGTTGTGAATGCCGGCAAAGTTCTTGTCCCCGAAGACCTGGCGCGAGTAGTCAAAGAATTCCTGCTCAATCTGTAGCGGCGCCTTGCGTTGGAAATCCCAGTATTCATCGATCGCGCGTATGCGGACCTCGGGATGCCCCGCGGGAGCGTAGCGAGTCGCGAAGAGCGTGTCGGTCAGTTTCAGCCCCGTCGTCTTTTCGAACTGGGAACTGAATGCACGCCCCGCGAAGTGGCCATTGAAGAGTATTGTGGGGTTCATTGGAACCCTCGTATAGCCGAACTCATCCAGTGAGGTCCCATCGAGCGGAACGTCATGGTACTGATCGATCGCTTGATGCACCCAGTCGGTGAAGGCCGGACTGAATCGATCGAGCGAGTTAAACCAGGAAGTCGCGAGCACAAAGACGGTATCGCCTGCGAAGCGCGGTCCCAGATCGAGCTTGACGGTGATTGTTCCTGGCTTCGGGCCCTCGCTGGTGGCCTGTGCCGTGACGTCGGTCAGGGTGGCGGGATCGTACTCACCATCGGCGGTCTTGTGAAAGGCATAGACGCGCAACAGCTCAGTCTTAAGCGCGGCCGAGGAGCGCAGCGTGACCGTGGAACTCGCCGAACCTAGGCCGTTTGAGTCGAGCGTCGTTTCACCTTCGCCCACGAGGGTCTGGTCATCGTCATAGGAGAAATGGCGCATGGAGTCGATATCCTGAATCTGCAACGTGGCCCCGATGCGCAGACCGCTCTGATGACCCTCTCGAACAATGCCCGCGATGGCATCATGTGCATTGGGGCTGTTAAAGAAGTTCACTCCATTGCGCGCTGTCAGGAAGGGAAAGTCGAAGACAGTGTCATGCGCAATATGTTCGATGTCGCGGCTGTAGCGCTGTGGCGCCAGCGTCTCGGGCGTAACGAACCAGTACAGCAGCTCGGGATAACGCACGTTTGAAATGGAATCTTCATACTGGATGTTCACTTTGATCCTCTGATGTGGCCGCTGAGCCAGACATGGAGTCCCGGGTATGAGCAGGAAGGTAAGCGCTCCTCGAAGGCAGAGCTTCCATAAGTCCGGTAACGGAACTGGCCGAGCTGAATGGATGAAGAAAGTCAGGGATGAAGAATTCAGGGCGGCGCCTCTATGAACCATGGTGTTCCTTTGACAGGAAAATGCGCGACCGTTACGGTGTGTTGGATGTTACGCGTGGAATTTCATGGAGGAGACCGATGTGTTCCACTCCTCATTCATGAGCAGAAACGCACCCAGTCCGTGTAGATCATTCGCCATCCGAGGCCGGGCGAGGTACCACGCGAGATCGCCAACGTTCGTCCCCGTACAGATTTCGGTCAAATTGGTCAGTCCATCCTCTCCTACGGAGAGACGACTCATCACACCTTTGTAACCGTGTTGCGCCGCTGCTCTATAGCTCCGGGCAACATATCCACGCTTTATTGCGACGTCGATAATGTAGGTGAACATGCTTGAGCTGGAGGTCTCTGTCCAGTTTCCTTCAAGCTCTGGTTGGTCCACGATCTGATACCAGAGCCCTGTCGGCCTATCCTGGTAGAGCGCGAGGCCGGCGATCAGTTCCTGCAATATGGTGATCAGTTCTGCGCGACCTTCGTGATCGTGGGGCAGCACGTCCAGCGTGTCTACGAGCGTCATGCCATACCAGCCGATGGCGCGACACCAGAAATGAGCGGAGTGATGCGTAACTGGGTCTGCCCAGGATGCCTTTCCGCTCTCGTCGAACGCGTGATAGAGAAGCCCGTGGCGGTCGGACGTCAAGTGCTCGTGATAGACGAGCAGTTGGCGCACTGCTTCCTCGTTGCAATACTTAGAGTCCCCGAAGGTTCGACCGTAGCGAAGCAGAAACGGTATGGCCATGTAGTTCCCATCCAGCCAAAGCTGTGATGCGCGCTCGGTCCTGTTGCCGTGCCAGAACCCTCCATCGGTCGTTCGCGGGTAGGTATCAAAGCGATGGCGGAACTTGTCGGCGGCCGGCTTGTAGCGCGGGTTGTCAGTCTCTTCGTAGAGAGGCATCAGAAGATTGGCGGCCAGCACGTTATCCAGGGCTTCAATGGGAATGTCAAGCTCTCCGGACTCGAAGACATGCGTGTCAACGTAAGCCGAGATATAGTTCAGCAAAGCCTGCTCTCCTGTTCGACGGTAGACAAGGTATTGACCGAAGAGATAAAGACCCTGCGGATAGCCCCACACACCAAATTTCGTCGGATCGGGCTTGCGCTTAAGGGTCGAATCAATGAGCCGTAGTGACCAGTCGATCGGTTCAGAAGCCGGAGGTGGGGTCGTCTGTGCTGAGAGTCTCGGGAGGATGGCATTGGCGCCGGTTGCCACGACACCCGCTGCGGTCCATTTGAGCAGTTGGCGGCGTTGCTCTCCGATGGTCTTGTGCTGCATCTTTGTTGACTCCTCATGGAACAGCATTAGGTAACCGAGAGTAACCCTAGGAAGAAAGCATGATCGAGAGACCCAAAGAAGTCTGGGTGTTGACCATATGCACCGGCAAGTTAATTTACGGTATGTCACACCGTAAATCCGTGCACCGCCTCATGCTGCAGCATCAAGCGACCGCTGAATACTCAAGATCTCTGATGCGAGCGGCTACTCGATCTTTGCGCCCTCTGTCGCATAAAGCTCAACGGGAGTGAGAAGACCCGAGGGAAGCAGTGGTGAATCCTTCGTGTAGACGCGGATATTCGTCTGCGTATATTTCACCTTCTCCAAGGGTTGGAGATCGCCAATGATGCGGTTGGGCCACAGGTTCGTGACTTGGATAGCAACGGTGTTTGTGCCTTCATGCAGATCAGGATCGATCCGCACCATGAACGGGGGGTGCCAGAGCGTCCTGACCGGCTTGCCATTAATCGCGACGCTGGCGACTTCGCGCGCGTCGCCAAGATTCATCCAGATCTCGTGTTGCCCATGCATGAGCTGAGCTGGGACCTCGATGGTCCTGTGATAGGTGGCCGTTCCTGAGAAGTAGCGCACACCTGCAACGGGTGACTTCGTCCACGATTCCAGGGTGTCCATGGCCAGCGAAGTCGGCGCTCCTCGTCCATCCGGAAAGGTAACGGTCCAGGCTCCGGTCAGTTCTGGTTGCGCTTGCGGCGGAGCCATCGTTACTTTTCTATCTTGTCCGTTGGAGAGCTCTATCTCATAGCTGCCCGGGTTTGTGGTGTAGAAAGCGGATTCCGTCGTGCCATATGTTTCCATTCCTGCGGAGATAGATGGAAAAACCTCCTGCCCATCTTCTTGAATGCTTACAGCGTGCAGGCCGCTCAGGTGCTCAAACAATACAAATGCAGAACCATGGGGTGGGAAGGTTAGCGGAATGGATGTCTGCTCGCCCAGTTCGCGGAACGCGGGTACCGGCCTCGCTTTGCCATCTTCGCTGTCCCATAGCTCAGGAGTACGCCCCTTCACGCGGAAGTGCAGCGTGGCCTTTACGGTGGCGTCGTTCACATTGCGCACGAAGTAGATGTCCGTATAACCGGAGCGGCGATGCGCAAAGTCGAAGCTCGTGTCGTCACCGCCGCTCCATGCCAGGTCAGGGACGATGTGCATCGCCGCAAGCGCCTGATGGGAGTTGGAGGTGCAGTAGATGGTGCCTCTCCCGTAAGGCACAGAGCCGGCTCTTGATGCAGCATCACAACTGCCCCACATTGCAGAGGCAATGCGAGTGAACTCCGCTAAGTTGGATTGTGAAACGATTCCGACAGGCTTCGCCGGCTTGCGACCGATTAAGGTTCCGCCTGCACGCACATACTTCTCCATCCAGACGAGGTCAGGTAAGGCGAGCCACGGCTCGGAAGGTATGGCCAGCGCACGATAGTGAATTCCCTCAGGCGTGTGCAGATCGCCGCCGGAGTAGATCATGCGATGCAGTAGCGCGTCCTCGTTTGTCACGTCGTAATCGAAGCCGGGCAGCACGTGGGCTGGGTCGTCTTCCTTGAGCCTCGCAAAGTTGGGGACTGAGTCGCCGTAGTAGTACAGCAGGTCTTCTACCGGCTGCCCCTGCTGCATGAGAAAGAGCGAGCGGTTCATCGACGACAGGATCTGGCCGGCCTGGTTCCACCAAGTTGCATTGGGATTGATGTGTGTGTCGGCGAAGTACTCAATTCCGGGCTTGCCGAAGCTCACCGGTGAGGACGTGAACTCATGCCAGAAGACCAGGTTGAGTCCTTCGGTGAGTGCATGATCGAAGGTCGGCTTTATATTGAGCCCCGGCGAGACCGCCCAGGGAGGACCCATGCGGCTGAAGGACTCGGCGGCAACAAAGTGCTTGCCGTAGATGTGCGCCGCGCTCGATCCCTCCTTCACGAAGAAGCGCTGCCAATCTGCGGTGCGATGTTCTGGGGAGGCGGTCCAGAATTCCGTCTGCGGGAAGGCCGAGCGGCGAAAAGTCTCGAGGCTGTCGACGGGCGCTCCATGAGGGCCGCCGGATTCGGGATGGATACCCAGCCCATAGGCGGCCGCATGTTTGGCGAAGAGGTCGAAGTAGTTTTCGTTGATCAGATCGGCGACCGTACGCCGCAGATCGTCCAGAAAGTTGTCACTCACTTCGCGGCTGTCCACGATGCGACCTGCGATGACCGGAAGATAAGGGACGGGGTCGTAGCCTCTGCGCCGAATGAACTCCGCGCGAAAGTCCTTCGTCCAGTTGGCGCTGTTTGCCTCCCAGCTATCGGTTACAAGATATCGCAGACTCTTGCCGAGGTAGGGTTTGCTGGCGGAGAGAATTGGCTCCACGACTCGCCCCCAGTAATGATTGAAGGCTTCGGCGCTCATCGCATCGACGGCGTAGCCGGTGCCCTCCTGGTTGGTGGTCGTCCAGGAAGAGACGGTGTAGCCGATGCGTAGCACCTCCCACTGACCGGAAGGGAAGTTCCAATGCAGTTTGCCGCTACCGTCCACCTGCTTACTCAGGTCGACGATTTGATTCAGTTCTGTATCCTGTTCGCCAGTCACGGATGGCGCGTCACGAAAGGCAATCGCAGGGTCTGGCATCGAGTCGCCAGTCTGGTCGTGGTCGCTTCTGGCATTCAGTGCTGGGATGGCGTTCCGCGCGCTGCCGCTCTCCCCCGGCAACGGCGCACCATGCTTCAGCGGATAAGCCAATACGGCAATCTGCCGATAGTAGCTCCCGAAGGCTTCGGGTGCGGAAGTTTGCACCTCTTGTTCAGCTCCGCCTGTGAACTCAGTCCGCGAGTACGTCAGGAGTTTCAGTGCATCATCCGCATCAACACCGGGACCGCCAAGGATTCCCACATTTCCGCCACTGGTGATGGTAAGGCTGATCTGCATCCCCAGACTTTCAGCGACCTTCAGAGCGTGCAAATAGAGCTTCATGAAAGCCGGGCTGCCATACGCGGGTCCAACCGGCACCGGCTCACTGTGCTCGGAGTAGGCGTCCACCAGAATTGCGCCTACAAAGCCCTTGGACTTCATCTCCGTTAGATCATGTGTGATGGTGTCTTCTGTCGTGTATCCGTTCAGCCACCACCAGTAACAACGCAGCTTCCCTGCGTCCGGAGGATTCGCAAATCCCGACCGGAGACTGGACGGGACTGATGGCGATGTGGCTGGGACGAAAGATGCTTGTTGCGCGACAGTGCTTCGATTTGCCAGCATGGACAAAATGAAAACGAGGACTGCAATGATCTTCAATGTATCTCCTGGTATTGCTTGTACTGCGTGGCTTCCTTGCAGTCCTATTGGATCTCCGCGCTGCTTAAGCAGCGCTAACCGTATCGGTATGAGAACAACGAAGTCAAGAATCGCCGGATTGTAGTTCTCCATTTGTATCGACCTAAGAAGGAGGCGTGCTAGACATTGCGATCTCGCAATGGTAGCGTTGCCCCAACGAGTTGAGCTGATTCGGAGGCCCCTGTTCATGCGCTGTACCCGTCAGCTTCTTCTTCTCAGCCTGAGCGTCTTGTGGTTGCCCTTGTGTGCCCAGTCAGTTCCGGTGGCGAATACGCCGCCCATGGGTTGGAATAGTTGGAACCACTTCAAGCGCAATACCGACGACTCTGTTGTGCGAGCGGCGGCCGATGCCATGGTCTCCAGCGGTATGCGTGATGAGGGCTATGTATATGTAAATATCGACGATGCATGGGAGGGCGAGCGCGATGCGCAGGGAGTCATTCATCCCAACAGCAAGTTTCCTGACATGAAGGCGCTCGCCGATTATGTTCACTCGAAGGGACTCAAGCTTGGTCTCTACTCCTCTCCCGGACCGAAGACATGCGCGAAGTTCGAAGGCAGCTATGGCCATGAGCAGCAGGATGCCGACACCTACGCTGCATGGGGCATCGATTATCTCAAGTATGACCTCTGTGGCCTGCGTGATGTGATGCGCGATCAGTCGAATGGCGATCCCACCATCGCGTCAAAGATCATGCGCGATGCGTACGAGAAGATGCACCAGGCGCTGCTCCAGACGCATCGCCCCATCGTCTACAGCTTTTGTGAGTACGGTTGGGATTCGGTCTGGGTTTGGGGGCCGGGCGCGGGCGCGAACCTCTGGCGCACGACCGGCGATGTGAATGACACCTATGATCGGATGTCCGTGATCGGATTCTCGCAGGCGGGCCTGGCGAAGTATGCGACCAAGGGACATTGGAACGATCCGGACATGCTGGAGATCGGCAACGGCGGCATGACACCAGACGCATACCGTACCCAGATGAGCCTGTGGTCTCTGCTCGCAGCTCCGCTGCTAGCCGGTAATGACCTCACCAAGATGGACGACATCACTCGGAGCATCCTGATGAACCGCGATGCCATCGCCATCGATCAGGACAGTCTGGGCAGACAAGGTGATCGTGTATCGGCGGTCGGCCCCATTGAAGTCTGGATGCGTCCACTCGCCGGCGGCGATCGCGCGGTGGGAATCTTCAACCGCGGGCCCGCCACGACCTATCCTGTAGGGTTCCGCTTCAGGGAGGTTGGCCTCGCTGGGCCGGTTCGAGTACGGGACGTGTGGAGCCAGAAGGATCTTGGGATACAAAGAGGCTCCTTCTCGGTTATTGTTCCCACTCACGGCGTCGTGCTCTTGCGCCTGTCTTCTCGTCGCCAAGTCCGTCGGTAATGCTGGCCGAATGAGTTGTTTACGTCTCGCACGCAAAGGGTACGAGTTCTCATCTTCCCATAACGACCAGATCTAACTCGCCCTCTTGCTTGATAGCTTTCCAGCCATGGATGAAGTCTCGCGTTGGACGCTATGATGTGACGCGAGCCAGTCTCGTGGGCTAAACTTAGCCGCCGGGAAACCGATGCGAATTCAAGCTGCTGCTACATCTATTATCCAAGGAAAAAGCCAGTCCATGAAAACCATAGGTAGTCTTTCTGCTCTCCTATCAACTGCCATGATTTGCTTGGCCGCACCAGGCGTTACACGGGCACAGTCAGCGCCCTCTAGCGACGTGAAGCCGTCGCTCACACAGGCCCTGGCCGCACCGATCGACTTGAAGTTTGACTTCAGCGCCGGGACTCCGCGGTCGGGGTACACTCGCGTAGCGCCGGGAGCGCTGTACTCAGAGGATGCGGGCTATGGCTATGAGCCCGGCGCAACGGTTGCTAGCGGCGACAACGGCAACACCACGACGAGTGATAAGCCGCTCCTGTTCTCCGCCAAGGTGCCGGAGGGTAATTTCAATGTGACGGTCACGTTTGGTGATTCCTCCGTTGCGACCACCACGACTTTCAAAGCAGAGTCGGGCCGCTTGATGCTGGAGCGTGTAGACATTCCCGCAGGCGAGGTTGAGCAACGCACCTTCACCACCAATGTCCGCACACCGCAACTGCCCAAGCTGCCGATGAATGCCACCGGGCGTGAAGAGGTGAGCTTGGACCAGTTTGACGGCGGCAACACGCGCGATTGGGACGACAAGTTGACCGTGGAAGTGATTAGTCCACATGCGGCCCTGCGCTCCATTGAAATTACGTCGGCGCCGACGGCTCCTACTATTTTTATCGCCGGCGATTCGACCGTAACGGACCGTGACGGCGGCGGCGATGTCAGTTGGGGACAGTTGCTCCCGGTATTCTTCAAGCCGGGCGTTGCGGTAGCGAACAACGGTCAGTCCGGCGAGACGCTGAAGTCATTTGCCAACGCTCTGCGACTGGACAAGATGCTGAGCCAGATGAAGCAGGGCGACTATCTCTTGATGCAATTCACACACAACGACTCGAAGATGGCGTGGCCGCAGACCTATGTGGAGCCGGAGACCACCTACAAGGCCTACCTCAAGGTGTATATCGCCGAGGCTCGCTTACGCGGCGCAACACCGGTACTGGTGACAGCGATGGATCGCGGCGTTCGCGGGACCGGCGCTCCTACACACGGCCACGGCGGTTATCCGGAGGCGATGCGCGAGGTCGCCAGGGAAGAACATGTGCCGCTCATCGACCTATATAACATGAGCATCGCCTTCTATGAAAACGCCGGTGCCGATGCGCCGAAGATACTGGCTGATGGAACCCACTCGACAGCTTACGGAGGCTACGAGTTCGCCAAGTGCATCGTGATGGGGATCAAGCAAAATAAGCTGGATCTCGCTAAATTTATCGTGAACGACTTTAGCGACTTCGATCCAGTCCATCCTGATAGCGCCGCAGCCCTTAACCTGGACGGACTGTTCAGT
>Ga0302155_10000291_pt1 | contig 41240 bp, 36 predicted proteins | sample I_Bog_N3_1_FD_193508 | JGI IMG/M metagenome (GOLD analysis project Ga0302155, IMG submission 193508) | Peat permafrost microbial communities from Stordalen Mire near Abisko, Sweden - I_Bog_N3_1 | ecosystem: Environmental > Terrestrial > Soil > Wetlands > Peat | place: Sweden: Abisko, Stordalen...
GCGGTGAAGCGAATAACGAAACCAATACTTGGTTTCAATTCATTCCAATCTGCCAAAAGCATTCTGGCTGGAATCGAATTAATGCACATGATTCGCAAAGGTCAGTTGAACTTTGCAGGTTCAGAAGAGATGTCTTTTGCCAACCAATTTTATGCCTTGGCAGGGAAAATCAGTATCGAAAAAATAACGAAAGCCTTTATATGCGTTGCCGAACAGAAGTAATCAGTTTCATGAGGTATAAACGTCAACCTGGGTTCCGAATAACCAAATACGTTGTGTCGACGGTTCGAATCAAATTCAGAAAATCTGCACCTCACAACTAAAGGAAATAAAATGAAAGCCGTACTTGCATTGTTATTGATTGGAACTACATTTGTCATTGCTGCATCTGCATCAGCCGCGACGCCTGAGGCTAAAGCTACCTACGATGCATCAAATAGCAAGGCCGCCGCTGATTATAAATTAGCCAGTACGCATTGCGACGGGTTGGCAGGCAATCCAAAAGATATTTGCGTCGCCCAAGCGAAAGCTGCACGCGTTCAGGTTGAAGCTGATGCGACGGCGCAATATAAAGGTACGGTTAGTGCGCGCAGCAGCGCACGCAAAGATATTGCCGACGCCAATTACAATGTAGATAAGGCAAAATGTGCAGGCCAAGCTAATAACGGGAAAGACGTTTGTTTGAAACAGGCCAAGGCCACAATGATTGCAGCCAAATCGGATGCAACTGCCGACAAAAAGATCATGGATGCGCGAACTGATGCACGTGACGACAAACAAACCGCCAATTACAAGGTCGCGGTTGAGAAGTGTGATGCACTGGCTGGCTCTGGCAAAGACGCATGCGTAGCTTCTGCAAAAACAAAATATGGGCAGTAATATTTAGATTAGACCATTCAACTTCAACCAAAGCGGATGCCGCATGACGCTAGGAATACGATCAAATGAATATGTCAGATTGGCTTATTCCTTGCGAACCATCGATGGTCTTTAAGTGTGCGTTGTCTAAAGCGTAACCTAGCGCCATATCAAGCGTGTTCATAAAATGATTCAGCACTATAGGCTTGGTCATGTAGGCGAAAAAGCCAGCGTCAATTCCTTTATCAATATCGTTTGCCGTAGCATTTGCACTGATGGCGACTATCGGTATATGTGCCGTCGACCGATCAGCACGGAGAAATTTCATTACCTCAATGCCACTGATCCCTGGGAGATTGATGTCCAGAAAAATTATCGTTGGTTGGTCGCTTTGCGCGAGTTTGATGCCATCTTCACCGTTTGTTGCGCAGAGCAACCTCAAGTTGGGACGGAGCGACACCAGTTGCGCAAGCAGCGCCATGTTGGCAGGATTGTCCTCTACACAGAGCACACTGATCTCTGATATTTTCCTCGACACTTTCGACGATAGTTTGGCTTCCTCCAATGGAACGATATCGATATGTCGTGCTGCAATTTGCAGTGCGCTGGGCGATTCCAATTCGATCCAGAATTTGCTGCCCACTTCGACGGTGCTTTCTACACTAATTACACCGCCCATCAGCTCGACCAATTGTTTGGTCACCGCCAAGCCAATACCGGTACCCTGTTCTGAGCCCAACTCTCTACCGAGTCGATTGAATGGCTGAAAAAGTTGCGCCAGTTGTCCTGGAGACATTCCAATACCAGTATCTCGGACGCTGATACGTAACAAATCGGATTGCGGCAATGTCTGTTGGATATCTACTTCGACCGTTCCACCGCGTCTGTTGTATTTGATGGCATTGGAAAACAAGTTGATAAGCACTTGCTTTAACCGCATTCGGTCAGCTTTGACAAAAAAATCAACCTCGAGGCTAGGAAATTTCAGCTCGATGTCGCGCTGTCTGGCCTGATTTTCAATCATCGCTTGGCACTCGATCATGACTTCACGTACGGATACAGCTTCACTCAACATAGCTGACTTGCCCGATTCGATTTGGGAGAGATCAAGAATTTCGTTGATCAATTCCAGTAAGTACCAACCTCCTTTGAGAATCTGATTGAGACTTTCTTTTTGTAGAGGCGTTGGCGGTGGCGTGCCGGATTCGATAAGTTGCGCGTATCCCAAAACGGCATTTAATGGCGTGCGTAATTCATGACTCATGCTGGAAAGGAAATTCGATTTTGCGAGATTGGCAGTTTCAGCCAGCGTGGTAGCAGTTTGCAACTCAACGTTCTTGACTTTTAACACTCGATCCAGATGATTGTGAACAGTAACATCACGCGCCGCGGCGAACACACCGAGCACATTGCCATCGTCATCTTTGTAGACACTTGCGTTATATAGTACATCGATAATCTTGCCACTCGTATGGCGGATGGCGAGGGGGTAGTCGCGCACAAACTCCTCTGAAAATACTCGGCGATAACCGATCCGTGCCTGATCTGGAGCGGTAAAGTAGTTGCAGAAATCAGTGCCGATGAGCCGTTCGCGCGGGACGCCTGTCACCTGCACAGAGGCTTCATTGACGTCTGTAATCTGCCCATCCGCACTAATTGTTATCAATGGGTCAAGACTCGCTTCTAATAGACTACGGGTGTATTTCGTTGCGGCTCTGGATATCCCTTCTAGCTTCCTATCTTCGGTGATATTTTTGAAAAGAACTGCAACCATGTGATACCCAGGTTCACCGACTCGGAAGGCATACAGATCAATCCAAGTACTATCCAGCGCCTTCACCACGTTCTGAAGCCTAATTGGTTGGCCAGTGAGGGCAACATTGGCGTAAACTTCAAACCAATATGGCTCCAAACCAGGGGCAAGTTCAAGTATTCGTTTCCCTACGGCTCCATAAAACCCAGTTTGTTTTTCGAAAGCAGGATTAGCTTCCATGTAGCGCCAGTCGATGGGGTTTTGGTGTTCATCGTAGATCATTTCAATTAGACAAAAGCCTTCGTCAATTGATTCGAATAGTTCGTAGTAGCGCTGCTTGCTCTCAGTCAGCTCTGCTATCACCAAATTTCGGCTGTTTGCTGCAGTCTTAAGTTTGTTCGCCACTTGCTCGAATTCAGCAATGGTAATCACGGCCGTCGGCTCTTTATCGATGGAATAAGGATTGCAAGCTAGCGTCAGCAATCGTTCTGTTTCAAGCTTCAGCCGTCGAAAAAATGTAGCAGCCAGTAAAGCGATCAACGCGGTGCTAAGTAGCATCAATCCAACTAATAAATCTACTTGGCTCTTCACAGACGGATAGCCGCCGCTTTCTGGGACCGCGGTCACTGTGTGCATAGTTCCCAGAGTGCTTTCCACCTTATCAGTCGTGCTAGGCGTTAAATGAATTGTTTGTCGTTCCTGACGGCCAATTAGTCCTCGCACCGACAACCAAGTCGCCCCTATCAGGACGCTGGAGACGATAATGACTATAATAAAAAACCAGAAAAAGTAGCCAAGCGGTCGAGGTGATATTTTTATCGAATGGTCGTCTGCAGCCTTTGAATCGAAATGCAAGCCACTCTGCGTATTTTCATCTGGCGAAATCATGCGCTTACTTTCTGAATCAGTTTACGGGCATATTTTGTAATTAGCGCGGACGCAAATAGCTCATCGGGCCGATCAACTAGAAAGGCTGAAGAAGAAGATTCATTGCTTGGAAAAGGATGATGCGCGGTAATAGAAATTTCTAGCTTTCTAATACAAATCAATCCGTTAATCGAGCCCATCGGTTTTTCTCCGTCAATTAACACTAACACAAATTAGTTGCCATGACTCAAAGAGTGACGCTAAGCACAAAAAATAAGTTGTATGCAAACTCGTTTAGAATGGTCCGGTTAAGCTTTTGCAGAGATTTGAATTAAACATAATGTCTAGATGTGTTGATGCACATCTAGACATTGACTAGGGGGACGATACCAAATTGGTAGTGTGCCCCTAAGAGGCCGAGTCCTTCGACGTTGCATAAATGTGTCCAGTTAAGGTACGTTGTATTCTGCACCCACAGCACGACTGGCACGGCTTTAGCATTGTCGAAAACGATACGCGACTTTGAGTTCACGCCACTGTGGCAGCGTTTGTGGCAACGCCGTGTCAGTGGCTTGCGTAACGCTCCAGCGAGCGAAACGAGTCGCGCTGTCAAGAGTTTGTCTCCTAATGCACCAAGCCTAATTCCTGCTCTGACCAGTCTTCCTGTTCGTGTAACTCATCACTTTCCATTGTTTAATTTTGCCTATCTGTTGAGATAAGCAAAATTAACAGTTGCGCTGATAGTTTACAAGTCTTTTGTGCAATGTCTGACTTGATATCCTAAAGATGTAGGTAATGATCAGCAAGATTAAGCAGGAACGACAGGCTACCCACTGGGAAGTCTGATGAATCAAATAAACAAGGTAATCCGTTTAGTTATATGCGCGCCAGCGTACAGCAGACATTCTTGACATTCCTTTACTATTGAACCGTGAGTTCTACCTATTTTCGATTCGACAGTTCGCGGATTTAGTCAAATTTATCCTTAATTACAGATCCCAGAATTGATGCGTCCTGTGCGGAGGACTCAATGAAGGCGATCCCTTGTTCGACTTGACTGAGCTGTTGATCGGATAGCGAGGAAAACGCTAGAATTTGAAGCGAAATTTATCAGCATTCTTTGGCAAACACGGAAAACTTCACCGTAATTTTGTGCTGGTGTCGGTCGTGCGATCGAAATCGTTGAACGGGAACCCGCGAAGTTTGGCGCACCGATCTATGTGCGCCACGAGATTGTACACAATGCTTGTGTCGTCAATGATTTACGCAACAAAGGCGCAATTTTCATCAAAGAATTGCACAATGTCTCGGTTGGCAACACCGTCGTTTTTTCCGCTAACGGAGTCTCCAAAGCCGTACAAGCTGAGGCAGATATGCGCGGCTTGATAATATTTGATTGAGGCGGAAAAAAGTTGAACGACGGCCTATATGGTCGATACCGTGACGCAAATCGATCAGGGATAGTTGGTCGAGAAAATACGCGCGGTGTCACCGCCATCGCTTCGGCGCCGGAAGTCCTAGTACAGATGGTAATCGATCGGTTAAGGGAATGTGGCGCGAAAAGCGTGCAAACTCTCGATGGCGTGAACGAACACGTTATTTTTCGGTTGCCAAGAGGATTGAGTAAACTTCAAATCGCAGAGAATTCAAGTCAGCCCAATGCCTGATTCGCGTTCGATGTCACCAAATAACATGCAAGATGTCGTCGAAAGTGACTTGCGGACCGATAGTGTCGCATTGTTCTACATCATGTTGGACTAAGGATTGTAATGGCAAAAAATAATACCCCGCATCACGTCGGCTTCATTCCCGATGGGAATCGTCGCTGGGCTACGGATCATGATCTGCCCAAAGAAGCTGGATATGCTTATGGTATCGACCCCGGTTTACTGCTGTTTGAGAAATGTAAAGAATGCGGAATCCACGAAATTTCCATCTATTGCTTTACTCAGGACAACACAAAGCGACCTTCCGTTCAGAAATCGGCATTCAGCGAGGCCACAGTGGCATTCGCTCGAGAGATTGTACGTCGTGGTGCGGCTCTGCTTGTTGTCGGTGATGAAACCTCGATGCAATTTCCCAATGGGTTAGCAGAATTCCGGCAGCGCCAAGGTGTCGGAATGAAGGTGAATCTACTGGTCAACTATGGCTGGGAATGGGATCTTGCAGGACTAAAGAACGGCGGTCTGCGTTCAGTTGAAGTTTCACGTCTGGATTTGATAGTACGCTGGGGAGGGGGACGCAGATTAAGTGGATTTCTGCCGGTACAATCGGTTTATGCAGATTTCTATATCAGGGAAGAATATTGGCCAGATTTTGATCCGCAGCATTTTGAACAAGCACTCGCTTGGTATAAAAAACAGGATCAAACACTCGGCGGGTAATAGTGTTGGCCTCAAAGATTTTAGGCTATTTCGTCCCGCAATTCGCGCTCTGGGTTCTATGTGTCAAACAGCGTTCTGACAACTGGCAAATACAGAGCCCTGTTTGACACGTACATGCTTTATGAGCGTTAAAAATGGGCATTTCCGCCTATAAAAATAGGCATTATCACAACAAATAATCGATTTTTTAACTTTTTATTGTTTACACAATGCGGTGATAACAGGTATTATCACCTTGTGATTAATGGTGTATTCTGGGCGATTTATGTCTTCGGGTTCACTCAATTTCCCTCTCACTTACCGTTTTATCAAGCGGACTGCCATGGCCCAACATACTGACCTTGTTTTACCACTGACCGCCTACACCCGCGCTGACTACACCGCACTACGCGCCTATTGCCAGAAAATACCGCTCGCGCGCATCGCCAGTCTGTATTACAGCGAAGAGTCACCCCAGCTAAGCGGTGGCCTAGAACGTTTCTTGATCAGCATGCGTGCCGAGTTGATCGAGCGCTCGATCGTCCATAATCCGACGCTAGCCGTCAGCCTGCAGCACGTACGGCAGGGGGGGGCGATCTCGCCCAAAGCGCTAGATATTCTAGTTAAAGCCGCCGACCTGCCGACCCCCGTACCGCAACCCAGCCACCGGATTGCCCAATGGTTCCGGCCTAAAACCGCCCAAGCATTGGGCAGTGAAGGGATCCACACCATCAGTAATTTGATCGATATCATGCTACGCCGTGGTGCGACCTGGTGGCGCGCTGTCCCCCGCATCGGCAAACACCGTGCCGCCGTGCTAGAAAACTGGGTTACCCAGCACGCAACCACCTTGGGTATTCTGGTTCTGGCAGATAAAACGCCTGACCTACCGACGTCCACGATCGAGCGGGTGTTCGTCGGGCATGATCATGCCATCCCCTTCGTCCCGTTTACCTTGCTGGACATTCCCCCCCATTTAGATGGTTCGTACGGCATCAATCGGGAACAGCAATTCAGTTACATCAACGGCAAAACGGACAAGGATGCCATCCGTGATTTTTTATCCCGGTATGTGGGGGAACCGCACACCTACCGGGCGTTTTACAAAGAATTACAACGCTTCTTTTATTTTGCATTATTAGTCGCCAAAAAACCCTTGTCCTCTTTTTTAGTCAAGGATTGTGCTGATTACATGGCCTTTATTCAAGATCCGCCCGATGCATTTAAGGGTCGCCCCGCTCCGCTGGATTCTCACCTGTGGCGGCCGTTTTCATTAACCCCGTTGTCGGAAAAATCCCAACGTCAGGCAATCACGATTTGCCGGCAATTATTTGCTTTTTGGGTTGGTGTGCGCTACTTGGCGGGCAACCCTTGGATTGCCCTAAAAATCCCCAAGCCACTTAAACAGGTCGATGCGATGCAAATCGAAAAAGCGTTACCGGACACCTTGTGGAAAAAATTGATCACTACGCTCAACGCGCGAGCACAGCACCCCGATGAAAAACAACTGCGCGTTGCCTTAGCCGCGATCTTGTTGATGGGAGATTCAGGTTGTCGGCGTAATGAAGTCGCGACCGCACTACAACGGGATTTAAAGCCCAGTCAGTTTGCGACGAATGTGTATGAATTGAAAGTTGTCGGAAAAGGAAGAAAAGAACGGATTGTGCCAATCAGTCCCCGCACGCTCGCTGCGCTGCGTGCACATTGGGCCGATCTCGATGGTGTTGAGGACGCGGGCAACGGCCCTCCCCTACTCTCTCCCATCGTCAAATTAGCTATTCATCCCTCCATTGTAAAAAAACCGCATGTAGGTTACACGCCGGGTGCGCTCTATACGGTGATAAAAGTAGCAATCCACCATCTTATTATTGATCCAGCCGGCCCATTTACTATCGAAGAAATCCGCCATCTTGAAGCCACAACGGCCCATGCGTTTCGTCACACTTTTGGTACTTTGGCCGTAGCCCGAGGCATCCCGGTCGAAGTCATGCAAAAAATGCTGGGCCACGAAAGCATTGGCACTACATCCATCTATGTCCAGGCCAAGAAAAAGCAAATGGTTGAAGAGGCGAGTGCCTATTTTGCATCGCTGACTAACTCTGATACCTTACCCTCTGTTTAAGAGGTGTTTTTCGTTTCTAAGCTGCTGAGCGACACCATCCCTGATCCCACCTGTTGACGAGTTCGGCAACATCATTCAGAAGCGTGATATCACAAGCGTTACCAAAGTAAATTCTAACAAAGAGTGCCAAATAGGATATCGATATCTATTTACTCGGTAGTCTCCTGCTAAAATCACCTCGAAACGCTATCACGTCGCCATTGTTTTGACCACCATTCCTTCACTTTCACGCGTGAAAGTGAAGGAATGGGAAGCAATAATTTTCGTGCCACTAGAAAAAACTGCAATATCTACTACCGTCCCCATAGCCAAAAATACATTCAACAAAAATGAAATGCACCCATTTCTATCAAATTACTCATAGATATCACATGACTACCTAATTAATTAGCAACTTCTCAATACCGCATGGCGAATTAATTATTCTCATTGCCTTCCCCTTTTAGTCACAAGTAAAGGAGAGTGTAAAGACGCTAGATTCCCGCCAGAACCGCAAGAATGATGAGGTGACGGCTAGTAGAAATGATGGGAACCAACTGTTCTCGCCGCGAGTTATCGAGAAGTTACATTAAATTCTCGTAATGCCCATATGAAATATGATGTCGCCATTAATACAACTCCACTGCCATGATATAAAAAATATTATGCTAATATTTTTTATATCATGGAATTTTTAACTCTTAAATAACCCAATAACTAAAATTGCGTCACATAAATTATCAAGGTTATGACAGTAGCTTTTTAGAAAACTTTTATATTTATCAAATTAATTCAAGTAAAAATAATAAATTATTGCAATATATGTATATTATTATTAAAATGAAATTCGTTGAACATCTCATCATAAGAGGCGCATAGTGCGTCGCTTTCACGCGTGAAAGTTAAATGGAGCAACTTACCATGACTGCAAAAATTATTACGGTATTTAACCAAAAAGGTGGTTGTGCCAAAACCATGACTACTATGCAAATAGCGGGGACATTTGGATTGCGAGGTCTTAAAGTATTTGTAGTAGATATGGATCCTCAAAATACGGCAGCATTGTGGTTTCATCAAGCAACAGATGAACAACCATTTCCAGCGGAAGTGATGTCAATGGCGCCGTTAAAAGAATCATTTCTGGATAAATTAGGGCCACTAATCAATAAATTTGACGTCATAATTATAGATTGTCCTCCTGCACTAGGCTCACGAGTACCTTGGGCATCATTGGTAGCATCTGATTTCGCGCTTATTCCAGTTGCGCCTGTGATGGATAATGTTTGGGCTTCAAAACAGGCCGAGGAGCTAGTATTAGAGGCAAGGGAAGCAAGGCTGAGTAAAGGTATCGATACCGAATTAAAAGCAGCGTATTTATTAAGTATGGTGCGACGTGGAAATGTATTTGATCATTGTCTCGAAACACTTCGTAGTGGTGCTCAAATTCCAATCTTAAAATCAAAAGTTGCAATGAGAAACGCATTTCCAGAATCACAATTATTTGGTTGTGTTGCAAAATCATTTGGAAAATCAGTAGCAACGACAGAAATTGATGCTGTGGTCACTGAAATAGCTAAATTACTTGATTTAAAACTCCAAAAAGGAAAATAAAATGTCTATTTCTAAAAAAGATATGGGAGCCAGAGCTATACGGGCAGCGCAAATGGCACCAAGTATTGAAGATCGATTACGGCATGCGCGCGATCTGGCAGCTTACCATCCTGCTGATGAAACACCAAAAACCATATTTGAACATCAAAAAGAGATAGTAAATAATAATAAAAATTCAGAACTAGATGATTTAAATAAAGATAATGAAATAGTTAAAAAAAAATTAGACGACAATAATAATAAAAATAGTGGAGTAACTGATTATTCTGGAGTATCGATACCCGAACACAATACAGCAGGGAATCGTGTCATTACATCCGCAGGTGGTCAATTAAAACTCATTCCACTAGAACAAATTGATCCCAATCCATTTAATGCTCGAAAAATATATCGCACATCAAGAGTAAGTGAATTAGCTGCGAGTATCGGAGCACATGGTCAAGAAATTCCTGGTGTAGCTACGGTTCGAGGTGATCGCATAGTGTTGGCGGCAGGGCATTATCGTCTACGTGCATTAAAAATGATTGGTGCCAAAACTATGGCATTAATGATTCATGATGGTTTAAGTAATCGTGATTTATATGCACATAGCTATCGGGAGAATGCAGAGCGTGAAGCCCAATCAGCACTAGATAATGCATTATCCTGGCGCGAGTTGCTTGATCAAGGTGTCTATGCATCAGAAACTGAAATAGCAGAAGTCACAGGAATGTCACTTCCTAATGTGAACAAAACAATGGCGGCATTACGTTTATCAGTAGCTGTGTTAGATTTTATTAAAGAAGATCCAAAAACATTCGCAATGAGTGTTTTGTATGAATTAGCGTTATATGAAAATGTAGCAGGAACAGTAAAAGCATTAGCTATTGCTAAACTAGTGTCGACCAATGATGCAGGACGAAAAGAAATTCAGGAAGCACGTGCTAATGTTGAATCACCACGCGAACGTAAACGTAAAGAAACATCACGCCAATATAAGATTCAACATGAAGGACAACAAATTGGATCCCTTAAAGAATGGGATTCCGGCAAGGTTATATTGGAAATAATGCTTACGGATATGAAAGAACGTTCTTCATTGATAGCTGAGTTGAAAGAAAAATTTAATCTACGTGATTAACGCATATTAACTATGTGTTTAGCCTCTTGGTCAAAGTTTTGCTATTTCTTGTAATTCAATTTCGGTGGAATAACTATTTCAGATTTTTATCTTTATTGCTAAAAATTAAGCCTTTTAAAAGAAATAATTTATAAAGGTGAGTCTTTACAGGGAACAATTAAATAGCGCGCCACACATGGCGCTGGAAAAGCCCTCTAGAAAGGGTTTGGATCCCCTCATATCGTGTCGCTCCTACGTCGCTAACCGGCCTGAAAGCCGGGGTTTCAAACCTGAGTCAGTTTTTTGGTGACATATTGCTATATTAATTATTTTTTTATCAGAAAAAATGCGAGAACTTAGTTATCTAACAATAGGTGAGCTTTTACAGGTACCAAATTAAATTACAGATGATGTTTACATTGTATTTAGTATCGATTGGAAGCTAAAAATTAATTATAAATAAGTTCTATTTAGGAAATAGGTATTGTTATAGTAGATTTTCACAAAAAACTCACAGTTTGCTTGAGAGAAGTTTTAATTAAACCCAATTCAAAACCTTAAGAACAATTAAAGGACGCTAAACCCGCGCCAATGCTAGCTCTCCGGCCGATTTGGTGAGTTAATACAGGAACATAGGTGAGTTTTAGCAGGGAGTAAAGTGAGTTAATACGGGGACAGTTTCTCAATTAGGTGAGCTATTACAGGGAGTAAAAGTGAGTGGATACAGGAACAGGGGGAGCTTTTACAGGGAGTCGTTGTTATAGCCAAAAATTGAAATATTATAATTAATTAACAACATAAATCGTAATGAAGACGAGGATTGCGTAGTTGGATAAGCCACCTTTTGCTTTTTAATGATAGAAATTATGTTAAAAGAAGTAAATATAAACTAAAGTAGTATTCAGGAAAGATTGTTGCTTAATAGTGTGATTGATCGAGCTAATTACGGAATACATTAAAGTGAGATTGCACAGGGAGTAAAGTTGCAAAGGTGAGACTTAACAGGGATTAATAAATAGCATGAAATTTATGTGATTTAATCAAAGTGTAGGATTGGAAGTAAAGCAAATAGGGTAATTTATGTGACTGCTGACTACATTAAATTATTCAGACAGCAATGAAAATAGTATAAATAGATGAAAATAGTGATTTACAGAAGAAAAATTTAGTAAAAATAGCTTTAAAAATATTAAAAAAACAATAAAAAAGTGATTTATGCAAAAGCCCATAAAACTATAATTTTTTTAAAATTAAAAAGGTGAGCCTCTACAGGGAACAAAAACGTGAAATATAGAAAATATTTTTAATCTAAGGTGAGACTTAACAGGGAGCATATGTTGTAACTAGAATTATTTAGTGAAATAGTGAACTAAATAAATGAAGTAAATAAAGTCGCAGTAAATTTGCTGAACGGGTGAATAACTATCAAAGGTGAGAAAGTTTGCGCTATAATCTACACCATTAAAAGGTGAATAACAGTATTTCACCTATGCAAGTCTAGAAATAGGAAAGGCGTGGCTGTGGTTCGGACAAGTAAAAAAACTAAAAAAGAACAATCATCCGCGTCTGTGCCAACTCAGGCCACTGTTCCTATGGAGTTCAGGAAAACAAATGAAGCAATTGGTTTACGTGTAAGGGAAGGGAAGTTGTCCCTGCTGACTCGCAAAATTTTCAATGTGATGATGTATCATGCTCAAGAGCAACGTATTCCTGGTATTAATGCACCGATCGATACTCCAGCTGCAAAAAAATATTTTTGGATACCATTATCCAACCTTGCGCGCGATGCTGCCTACGACAGTAAAGATACTGAATTTTTAAAAAAACAACTCGAAGAACTACAAAATATTAAGTTGTTAATGGAAACGGAACGGCAGTGGACGAGTGAGCGTCTAGTATCATCCATCACGATTGTGAATCCACAAGGATTTAAAAAACATGGAGGTCAGGTCTGGTTCGGTTTTTCTTTTCCACCAGAAGTGCATGAACTGGTAATGGCACCGGGAACCTATACACGTTTTAGTCTTCTGTACCAAGGTATGTTGCGTTCAGGATCAGCGCTTGCGTTGTATGAAATATGTCGGCGCTACGCGACTAATCCATCAAAAGTCACCTTAATTGAAACATATGAACATTGGTATGGTGCATTAACAGGAAACCCGGTATTACAGGATGAATTGCCTGAATATAAATATTTTAAACGTGATGTGATTAAAACGGCGATGGCAGAAATCAATGCGTTAACGGATATTCAGGTTGAGTTGATTGAACATAAAAATGGTCGTCGTGTTGAGCAATTGCAATTTAGGGTAGAACACTCCAAGCAGTCGCAATTGGAATTTGCGGTTCCGGCAGTGATTGATTTGGAATTGATCGGTAAAATCATGAGGCTAGGTTTTACACAACAGGAAGCATCAGATTTTGTAGCCCAGTACAGCGATGATAAAATTCGAGCTGCGGTGGGTTTTGTTCAGGCGCGGATCGAGCAAAAAAATAGCCCAGTACTGGATTCACCAGCTGCCTACTTTAGATGGACATTAAAGCAGGGAGCTTCAGCGGCACAAGAACTGCGATCGCAAAAAACAGCAGCTAAAAAAGGGGCATCCAATCAGGAGAATGAGCCGACTGTCATGGAAAAATTTCTTGCAGCTAGAGCCCTAGATAGCTTGGCTGTTTATAAGGAGTTGGAAGATGAAGAGCGGCGTGTAATTTTTTCTCGTTTTAAGGAACAGAATACGAATAAAATGATCAAACTTGATCATGGCGTAGATAATGCTCTCACACGTTCCGTATTTACATTTTGGTATGCCAAGGAACTTTGGGGCGATCCATCGATTCAGGATGTTGTGAATTTTGTTGATAAAGTAGGTTTGTTGGCACGACAGGGTGATAGAAACTAGTTAGCTGTTTCTTTAAACGAAACTTTTTTGTAGGTAGATTGCCTAAATAAGTCTAAATTCTAAATAAAATTTGGATTAGCGTAGTATTTCGAATCTGATCTAATTTCCCAAATATAAATTCTTAAGGTAGTTGTAGTACTGTGGTGTAGTTCATTGCATTTAAAACTATTTCAATTAACGGACCAAACCGTATGTTTATTGGCGGGGGTGTTTTTGATTGTTTGTATTTAGTGTATACAAGACCGTTAATTGAAATAAATAAAATTAAGGCTAAAATGAGTTCATTATTTGATTCAGCCATCATATGGAAAATCGATCCTTTGGAAGCATTCAAAGCATTTGTTACATCACTTGAGTTTTTGGCGCTAGGGCGCAGGCCAAAAAGCAAGCTGCTAAGTAATGCTGAGCATGGATTCACAAATACGGGGATGGGGGAAGATGACCTGCGGCCATTGAGGGCTAGTTCAGCGAATGTGTATATTCACATGTTTTCCAAATTTTTACGCTGGATGGATCAATGGGGTCTTAGTTTGTATTCGGTTAATCATGAGCAGATCAGACAATTCTTGGAGGCAACGCGTGAGATTGATGGTATAGAGCATAAAGTATTAAACAGCTCAATTCGTCTTCGCTATTGCCGTTTGCTGGAGAGGGTGTTCACCCACATCCACATTGAACCTAATCCGGCCAGACACGCCATATTTGCAGCATACCAAACTAACGCCGCGGGCCATGACCAGCCTAAGGCGGTGCTAACAGAGGAACAGCAAGCACGCTTCATGCAATGCTTGCCAGAAGCCGTGCCATTTACACTGGCGCAGTGGGATACCCCCGAGTGGAAACGTCGACGCGACCGCGCTTTGCTTGCTATGTTGCTAGGGGCTGGCTTAAAAGTGTCTGAAGTAGTAGGTATTCATACTGATATGGTTGGTGAAAAAGACCAGTGTGGGTCCGTACCCGTTACTATTACGCCGCGCTCTGTAGGGGGTACCAGTCGCCAACACCAAACACAGTTGCGTCCTTTCGCCGCACTTGAGGTGTTACAGTGGCGCGAAGAACGCATCCTGCGTCAGATTCCAGGCGAGTTACTTTTCCCCGCCAATTTGGATGGAAAAAAGTTGGATAAGTCGACAATTTATTTGCTGACTAAAGCGACCTATGCAAAGGCGCAGATAAGCGTTGCCAGAAAAGGGCCACGTACATTGCGCAATTCGTTTGCTGTGCGCGAATTGGAAGCCGAAGAGGGTTCGGTTGAATTGACTGGTGAGTTTCTTGGATTGCATAAAAGAAAGTCCACAGAAAAATATCTTATTACAGAATTGGCGAAAAAGAAAAATCCAAAAAAAATGGCGATATGACTTAGTTAGGAAGCGATGAGATAGCCCGTATATGCAGTTTGGTTTTAATCTGGCTTCTGACATCAAGGGGCAATAGAATGATGAGTAAAGTGCTAATATAGTACGCCCTTCGCCGTGGAGATTCGTTTTTACTATCCTCAATATTAAACATCCCTTGTTATAGTTAGCTATAATACGAATTATATTTCCAATAATTACGAAATATAATTCGTAATTTAACGAAATTTTAAAAGGCTAAAAATGGAAAATAAGCCGATACTAAACATGGATGACCTCATCAAAGCATTGGCCCATCCGCTGCGCAGGGAGATGTTGGTATGGCTTAAGGATCCGCAAAAATTTTTTTCAACTCAAGAACATTCGCTGGAATTGGGCGTCTGTGCTGGGAAGATATTCGAAAAGGCAGATTTGTCTCAATCCACCATATCTGCACATCTAGCCATCTTGCAAAAAACTGGACTGATCAAAGCTAGAAAAGTTGGGCAGTGGATTTTTTATTCTCGCAATGATGCTGTCATTACACAATTTCTTAATCAATTCAATAATGAACTGTCATTAACCCGTAAAGGATTTTAACGTGAGTACTCTGAATCAAGCTTTGATCGCAGGCGAACTGCAGCTCCCCAACCGTGTCGTACTGGCACCTCTGACACGTTGTCGCGCCGATGAAGGCCGTATACCGAATGCTATGATGGCCGAGTATTACACTCAACGTGCCAGCGCCGGACTGATCATCACCGAAGCGACTTCGGTAACGCCAATGGGTGTCGGCTACCCAGACACGCCGGGTATCTGGTCTGACGCGCAGGTCGAAGGGTGGAAAAAAGTGACCCAGTCCGTACACGCTGCTGGCGGTCGGATTGTTTTACAACTGTGGCACGTAGGTCGCGTCTCACATCCTAACTACCTGAATGGTGCGCTGCCGGTTGCTCCGAGCGCAATTGCACCTGTCGGCCACGTTAGTCTATTGCGTCCACAGGTAGAGTATGTTGTGCCTCGCGCGCTAGACATTGACGAACTTCCAGGCATTGTCGATGCTTACAAAAAGGGCGCTGAGAATGCTAAATTAGCTGGCTTTGACGGCGTGGAAATTCACGGTGCCAACGGTTATCTGCTCGACCAGTTCCTACAGGATGGCAGCAACCACCGTACCGATGCTTACGGCGGTGCTATCGAGAATCGTGCCCGCTTGATGTTAGAAGTGACTGATGCGGTGATCTCAGTATGGGGGGCAGGACGCGTTGGTATGCATCTAGCACCACGCTGTGACTCACATTCCATGGGTGACAGCAATCCGCTAGCCACTTTTTCTTACGTGGCTGAGCAATTGGGTAAGCGCAAGATCGCATTTATCTTCACCCGCGAATCTCAGGGGCCGGACAGCATTACTCCAGCACTAAAAAAACTGTTCCACGGCGTTGTGATTGCCAATGAAGGGTTTAACCGTGAGACTGCCGAAGCTGCTATTGCAGCGGGTGAGGCGGATGCTGTGTCATTCGGTAAGGACTATATTGCTAATCCTGATCTGCCACAGCGACTGTTCACCGGTGCGCCGTTGAACCCATTTCATGTTGCGACTTTCTATGGTTATGGACAACTGGATCCTAAGCTTGGCTACACTGATTATCCCGCCCAAGCTGCATAAAACAACACGATAACAGGATGCGATTCAAGCATCCCTTTATCGTATTTCATAAATATGAGAGTGAAAAAATGTAACTTTGGGGTGAGATGTGCGCTAAGCTAGCGGTCGATATTGCTCTTCCAATCGTACTTGTATGCGTTATGCTGGCCATCGTCGAACTGATTGAGGAAGTAATCTTTGTATGGAACAAAACTCGCGGCAAAACTGGCTTCATCCAGAATATCAACGCCCCATGCGACGTATGGGTGTTTTCCTGCTGTTGCTTGCACTCATTCAGTTGTTCGCCTGGCTTCTCTCAACATGGCTGAAAAGCAAAGATCTGCCTGGCTATCTGCCCATTCATACCTTGCTCGAAACCATATCCATCGTGGTTTCCATGATGGTATTCGCGGTGGGATGGAGTACGGGGGACAGACGCATTGCGAGCAATATTATACTGCTTTGCTGTGTGTTTTTTTCTGTGGGCGTACTCGATTTTTTACACACCATTTCCTATAGCGGGATGCCTGATTTTATCTCGCCAAACAACCAGCAAAAACAACTCAATTTCTGGCTATTTGCGCGTACTTTGGCCGCCGTTAGTTTGCTGTGGGTAGCGGTACGGGCGTGGAGGCCGTTCAAGTTCCGTTCAACGTACTACCTACTTTTCATTTCACTGATCGGCATGGTTAGCATAATCGCTTGGTCAATTGTCTATCATCAGAACTGGTTTGCGGATACATTCATTCCAGGCGTCGGTCTTACCCCTTTCAAAAAAAATGTCGAATATATAATCATCTTAGTCAACCTAGTCACGGCAGCAGTGCTGTGGAGGAAGATGCAAAAAGTACAACATTTTAATATCGTGTTGCTGTTCGGCGCGGTGTGCACGCTGGCAATGAGTGAATTTTATTTTACTCTTTATACCACCATGGTCGGTAGCTACAATATGCTGGGGCATATTTACAAGGTGGTAGCCTATCTCTTGATTTATCGAGCCATTGTCGTCGAGGTGATTGAAGAACCATATAACCTGCTGAAGCAGAACCAGCAGAAACTGGAGCTATTACTGCGAGCATCTAATACGGGCTTGTGGGACTGGGACTTGCAAACTAACCATGCGTTTTACTCACCCGAATGGAAAGCGCAGCTTGGATATCTTGCTGATGAACTACCTGACCATTACACAACATGGGAGTCGTTACTGCATCAGGATGACCGTGAGTCTGCTCTGGGTTATTTGAGCAAATATTTGGCTTCATCGAATGATGAATATGTGAGCGAATTTCGCCTGCGTCATAAGGATGGGAGTTACCGCTGGACTATTTCACGCGGTAAAAAACAATATGATCGCCATGGAAAATTAACGCGCCTCGTCGGTTCACAAATCGATATTACCGAACGTAAGAATGCAGATATTGCGTTGCTTAATCTAAACCACGAACTAAGCGAATCGCGGCAGCACTTGCGAGAGATGGCTAGTCGAAATGATGCTATACGCGAGGTTGAGAAAAAGCACATTGCACGGGAAGTGCATGATGAATTGGGGCAGGTTTTGACGGCACTACGCATGGATTTATCGCTGATCCGTATGCGTTTTAGCGCGCTTGATCCTTCATTGAATGACAAAGTGTCGGATATGAAACTATTGGTGAACCGCGCCATTCAGGGTGTACGTAATGTTGCCACCAATTTGAGGCCGGTAGCACTCGATATGGGTCTTGTTGCGGCAATTAATTGGCTGTGCAATGAATTTACGCGGAAGACCAAGATAGCATGCGTGATCGATGTTGGATGTAGTAACATTGAACTGGACGAAGTACGTGCAACGGTGGTATTTCGTATCGTACAAGAGTCGCTTACTAACATCACGCGTTATGCTAACGCAAGCAAAGTTCAGATAAGCTTCGACTTTCGTTGCGGCGAAATGCTATTGGAGGTACGGGACAATGGGTGTGGTTTTGATTGCGCCGCAGTGGATCATAAGAAATCCTTTGGTTTACTTGGAATGCGCGAACGGGCGCTTGCCTTGGGTGGTCTTTTGAAAATTATTAGCATACCAAATGAAGGTACGATGATTGTCCTTTCAATTCCCATCGACCTTGATCCTAATAAGGAAAACTTATGATTCGACTGATTATTGCCGATGATCACGCCCTTGTCCGCGGTGGTTTGAAGCAGATTTTTGCACTTGTGCCAGATTTTGAAGTGGTCGGTGAAGCCGTCGACGGTAGTGAAGTACTGGACTGTGTACGCTATAAATCTTTTGATGTGTTGTTGCTGGACTTGAATATGCCTGGCATTAGTGGAGCGGATTTGATCAGTCGCATCAAGACAAATCAAGCGAATATACCCATTCTCGTCGTAAGTATGCATAGCGATTCGCATTTGGCTGCACGTATGCTCAAGGCGGGTGCTTCTGGCTACATCACCAAAGATTGTGAACCAGAAATTCTGCTGGAGGCTATCCGCAAGGTTGCAGCTAATGGGAAATACATTACTCCTGATTTGGCAGAAAAAATGGTGTTCGATATGGTCTCTTCGCCACAGCGTCCCCTACACCACCTGCTGTCCGATCGGGAGTCGGAAGTATTGCTTTTGCTGGTAAGCGGAAAATCTGTAAATGAAATAGCAACACAACTTTCTATTAGCAACAAAACGGTCAGCACCCACAAAGTCAGGCTGATGGAAAAAATGAATGTATTAAATATGGCAGATTTAGTACGCTACACGATGGAAAATAATCTCAAAGTCTAACTCCCCCTTCTGCACTCCAAGTTTAGGGAAATCCCTACACCGCACCACTACTTCCCTACAATAAAACAGGGAACGTCCTATAGCGCCACTCATCATTGCACAGTAATATCGTCGCATAATAATAATTTCCATACGGAAATTATTCGGCATCGATTCATCCCTTGAAACAACTAGCCTGAATGTTTCATGAACCAATCACAATCGCGCGCGGCATTCGCATTTTGCAAGAGCCGCTTATGTAACGTCCAATCCATGATAAAAAATTACCATGCGTCTTAACACGCCAGTCACCAATATCGAATATGAACTCAGTAATACAGAAACGATCGTATCTACTACCGACCTGGAGGGAAACATCACCTATACCAATCCCTATTTCATCCAGGTTAGCGGCTATTCTAAGGACGAACTGATAGGGGCGCCGCAAAACATCCTGCGGCACCCCGATATGCCGGTAGAAGCATTTGCCGATTTTTGGGCAACCATCAAAGACGGTCTACCCTGGACTGGCATGGTCAAGAACCGGCGCAAAAATGGCGACTTCTACTGGGTGCTCGCCAATGTGACTCCAGTCATGGAAGACGGCCGCCCTGTGGGTTACATGTCGGTACGGACCAAACCCAGCCGTCAGCAAGTCAATGAGGCGACGACACTGTATCAAAAAATTAGGAACGGCAATCCGGACAGGATCGCCATCCGCCATGGAATCGCCGTCAGAACCGACGTATTCGCCAAACTGATCGCGCTCAAGAACCTCTCGCTTGGGCAACGTATAGGATGGAACCTAAGCTTCCTGATCTGCATACTCGTGGCACTGACGGCGGCCAATTTGTTTTTTGACGGAACCATGAAAGGAGAAGGCCGTGCCTGGCTGACTGCATTGCTGGTAGGAGCCATCGCCAGCGCATTCTATTTTTGGTACTCACTCTACAATGGTGTGATTACGCCGTTGAAGTACGCCCTCAAAGCAAGCCAGATCATGGCAGGAGGAGATTTGACACATGAAATAAACACCCATCGCAAGGATGATATAGGTCAGTTGTTGCGATCCATGCGCCAGCTCAATGTCAATCTGCACGCCATCGTGGGAGACGTGCGCAGCAATGCCGAACAAATCAGCGTCGCAACCAGAGAAATTGCAGCCGGGAATATGGATCTCTCCGGGAGAACAGAATCGCAGGCATCCGCCCTAGAAGAAACGGCATCCAGCATGGAGGAACTTGCGTCTACGGTACAACAAAACACCGATAATGCCATGCAAGCCAATGAAATGGCCGGTAATGCCTCCCTTGTGGCAGGTAAGGGAGGCGATATCGTTTCGCAGGTAGTAACGACGATGGGCGAGATCAGCAGCTCATCTAAAAAGATCGTCGATATCATCAGCATTATTGAAGGTATCGCATTCCAGACCAATATTCTGGCATTGAATGCCGCCGTCGAAGCCGCCCGCGCCAGTGAACAAGGGCGTGGGTTCGCTGTGGTCGCCACAGAAGTGAGAAATCTCGCCCAGCGTAGCGCCACCGCAGCCAAAGAAATCAAACAGTTGATCGACGTGTCTGTGGAAAAAATCAACGCAGGAACGGAGCTGGCGGAACATGCCGGCGTCACCATGCGGGAGATCATCGAATCGGTACAAGGAGTGAGCAGCATCATGAGCGAAATCGCCTCGGCCTCGCGTGAGCAAAGCTCGGGAATTGCGCAGGTCAACGTTGCGGTAACGCAGATGGATGAAGTGACACAACAAAATGCGGCACTCGTGGAACAGGCAACGGCAGCAGCGGGCAGCCTGCAGGATCAAACGGTAAAAATGGTTCAGGCCCTGACGGTGTTCAAACTTGATCGCAAGCGACAGGCAGCGGCGAGCGCTTCGTCTCTCGGCGTCGTCAGCTCGGGGAAAGCAGCGAGTCGCGGATTTTTAGCCTGAATGTTGCATAAACTGGTCACGGGCTCGAGTTCGATCACCACAACCGTCGGTCCAACGCCGATCAGAATGTGGTGGGCGAAATCGGCCCTACCCAATCGAATGAGACTTGAATGAAGCGGCATGAAGGTTGATGGTTGATGGTGTGTGGTCAATTCTCGGCAGATGAAGGACGATTTTATTCTTGCACTGCCTGACCTGCACGGCGATCTTGAACAACTTGGCAATGACCGTCGATGGTTGCGCCCGCGACAGCGCTGTATGTTGCAGTGCCTAGGTGCGTAGTTGCTGGTGCAAGACATAGGCAGCGGCATGCAGCAGCAACGCATACAGAGTTGGCGAGAAAACTTGTACAGGAAGTGCGGTCGGACGCCAGATCGTCCTTAAGATGCTTGATATAGTTTTCGGCTTGACCACGAGCGCAATAAATTTCTTCGTACAGCGTGGCGGCGTCGAGTCCGGGTCGCGATGTCACGATAAAGCGTGTGTTCTCGCCCAGCGCCATCACTTCGGCCTTGAGCAGCACGCGCCAAGCCTTGGGCCATGAGCGAGCCTGATAGAGATATTCATCGAACATGCGCACTGAGTTGGGCACCACGTCCTGCGTTTGCACCGCTACCCACAGATCGCAGGCGCGAAGGCGTGTCGGTTCAGCCAACGCGAGCAATTTGACGTTGCAGGAGAAACCGAAGATGAAGTCGGTATTCGGCATGCCGTCGATTAAACCCATCAATTCGGGTCCACTGAAGTGCCCGTCGCCACGCACGAGAATGTGCGTGGCGGGGAAATGGCGGCGAATCAATGTCAGAACGCGCCGCATGATCATGGCGTTCTCGTCGCCAAACGGTCGGCTTTCCTGCGGATCTGTAGAAGGTAGAAGCCATGTTGCATAAGGGTTATAATGGTGTGGGGCAGATCAACACGGCTATGTGCCAGCTCAACCAGATCACCCAGCAAAATGCTAATAGTAGCGAGGAACTGGCAGCTACAGCGCAAGGAATGAACAGCGAGTCAGCCCAGTTGCAGCAGTTAATGGGTTTTTTCAAGATAGATGCCAAAATCTGTATGCATGAGGCACAATAAATCATTAGCGGCGACTTCCCCTCTTCTTTATGATGATAACAAGTACGGCATTCTGGCCGTAGTTATCATCATCTGGAGATTGAATTATATGAAAACCCGCAAACTCGGCAGCGATGGCTTGACCATACCTGAAATCGGCCTCGGCTGCTGGCAACTTGGGGGGGGATGGGGCAATACGTGGGACAACGATATCGCCCAACAAATCCTAGAACAGTCGTACCATACCGGCGTGCGGTTCATCGATACCGCCGATGTCTACGGCGACGGTGCCAGTGAACGTTCGATTGGCCAATTCCTCGCTTCGCACGCCGACCTGACCGTGGCGACCAAACTCGGTCGTGGCGCGATCTACCCAGACGGCTACAGTCGCGACAGCGTGCGAAAAGCCACGCAATGTTCGCTGGAACGCCTTGGTATCGACAAGATCGACTTAACGCAACTGCATTGCGTGCCGCCAGCCGTACTACGCGACGGTAAAATATTCAACTGGCTGCGCGAAATGCGTGACGACGGCATGATCAGCCGCTTCGGCGCTAGCGTCGAAACAGTCGAAGAAGGGTTAATTTGTCTGGAACAAGAAGGATTGACGTCGCTACAAATCATTTTTAATATTTTTCGTCAAAAGCCTTTGGAGGAATTACTGCCAAAAGCGAAAGAAAAAGGCATCGGCATTATCGTCCGCCTGCCGCTGGCCAGTGGTTTACTAAGCGGAAAAATGACGCGTGAGACGGTGTTCCGCCCTGATGACCATCGCCATTTCAACCGTGACGGTCAGCAATTTAATGTCGGCGAAACTTTTGCCGGCCTAGAATATGCTACTGGTCTTGGATTTGCAGAAATAATCGCCATGCAAGTGCCACCCAGTATGAGCATGGCGCAAATGGCCCTGCGCTGGATACTCGACCACGACGCCGTATCGGTGGTCATCCCAGGCGCCAGTTCCATCAGCCAAGTAGCCTCGAATGCTGGCGCATCAAGCCTAGAACCATTATCGGACAGCTTGCACAATAAGCTAGCAGCGCTATACCGCAGCGACATCCACGCTGCCATTCGCGGTCCTTATTGATATGTTCTACACATAGTCACCACAATACCAAAATACGCAAATACGCATTCTGGAGTATTATTTTGCTGACAAATGCACCGCTTTGCGCGCCTCTGCGTCAATGCGGTTAAGCATGCTCTAACCTAAAAAGAAAGATTGACCATGACAATTGCTAAAGGCTATTCCGCGTCGGCCGCAAAGGCAACGCTGCAGCCGTATAACTTTGAACGCCGCGCGCCGCGTGAAGATGACGTTTCAATCGACATCAAGTATTGCGGCGTTTGCCATTCTGATATCCATCAAGCGCGCGACGAATGGGGTGGTTCGATTTTCCCGATGGTGCCAGGACACGAAATCGCCGGCATCGTCTCGGCAGTAGGCAGCAAGGTCAGCAAGTTCAAGGTGGGCGACCATGTCGGCGTCGGCTGCTTCGTCGATTCTTGCACCAAATGTGCTACGCGTAATGTAGACCTTGAACAATATATGCCGGGTTTGGTGCAAACCTATAACAGCGTTGAGGCGGATGGCGTGACACCGACCATGGGCGGATATTCCGACCATATCGTCGTTAAGGAAGGGTATGTGCTGTCGATTCCTGACAATCTTCCGCTTGATGCCGCCGCACCGCTGCTGTGCGCAGGTATCACACTTTTTTCGCCGCTGAAACATTGGAAGGCCGGGCCGGGCAAGAAAGTCGCCATCATTGGTTTGGGCGGACTGGGTCACATGGGCGTCAAGATCGCACACGCCATGGGAGCCGACGTCACCGTGCTCAGCCAGACGCTATCAAAACAGGAAGATGGTCTGCGCTTTGGCGCCGCCAGCTACTATGCTACCAATGACCCCAAGACCTTTGAGGTCTTGCAGGGTCAGTTCGACCTGATCATCAATACGGTTGGTGCCAGCATCGATTGGAACGGCTATTTGAGTCTTCTCAAGCTTGATGGCACCATGACCTTGGTCGGCGTGCCGGACGCAGTTGTTCCGCCTGTGAATCCTTTCGTGCTGATCGGCAGTCGCCGCAGCTTGGCTGGTTCGATGATTGGTTCGATTAAGGAAACACAAGAGATGCTCGACTTCTGCGGCAAGCATAATATCGTGGCGGATATCGAAATTATCCCGATCCAGGCTATCAACGAGGCGTATGATCGGGTTGTTAAAAGCGACGTGCGTTACCGATTCGTGATTGATATGGCCTCGCTCGCTTAAAAAGAGGAACAAGCGGGTGGCCGTTTGGCAGGGCATCTGGTTCTGTTGCGATAAGACAGTTCTGCTAAACGACGCACCCGACAAGATCTGTGATCTAGGTAATGATAGGCGAGCTACGTAATCGATCAGTTGATCTCAGCGTAGGCAATCCATCTATGAGCCAGTCATCTTGTCGGAAAATATTTTCTTACAACCCGCCTTTTGCAAGGCATCTAACCTTAATGCTACAAAATCAAAATTGGCGCCAGCATGGCTTCAAACTCACCAATCGGAACGGGTTTACCAAAAAAATATCCTTGATAGTGAGTGCAACCACTATCCAAAAGTAGTTGTCGCTGCACTTCCGTCTCTACTCCCTCAGCGATAACATTTAATTTCAAACTTGCTGCCATAGCAACAATAGTACTGACAATAGTCTTATCACTATCATCAACCGCAATGTCCCGTACAAATGACTGATCAATTTTCAGCTGATCCAACGGCAATCGTTTTAGATATTGTAGGGATGAATAGCCGGTACCAAAATCATCAAGAGAAAATCTGACGCCCAGCGCCCGTAATGCGGCCATGGTCGTGATCGTTTCTTCGATATTTTCCAACAGCAAGCTTTCAGTCAACTCCAGCTTGAGTCGCATCGGATTAATATTATTGTGCAACACGACCGTTTGCACTTGCTCCACAAACTGTTCTTGACGAAATTGTTTAGCACTCACATTCACCGACAATGTCAGATCACGGGTTAAGGTATTTTGTTGCCATACTTTTAATTGCATGCAAGCCGTTTCCAGTATCCATTGCCCGATGGGCAAGATCAGTCCTGTCTCTTCTGCCACTGGAATAAATACGGATGGCGAAATCAAGCCGCGCTCAGGATGCATCCAGCGAATCAATGCTTCTGCGCCAAAAGGACGATTTAAACGATCAACCTGTATCTGATAGTACAGTTGGAATTGCCGAAAATCATAGGCTTTACGCAATTCCTCCTCGATCGTGGCACGCGAATTGATATTTTCCTGCATCAGGGGGTCAAAAAAGCGCAAAGTATTACGTCCGGAATTTTTGGACTGATACATTGCAATATCGGCCTGTTTAAGCAGATCATCCACCGATGAATTCTTATTAAACAGTGTGATACCAATACTGGGGGTATTGCGATATTCATAAGTGGCAAGCTGATAGGTCTCATTGAGTGCAGCGCGTATTATCTCTCCAATGGCTTCAGCTCTTTCTGCTGCTTCAAGACTATGTTCACTGAGCTCTTTAAGTATCACAACAAATTCATCCCCCCCAAGACGGGCAACCGTATCTCCTTCACGCACACAAGATTCGATACGATGTGCAACTTGTTGTAACAGCAAGTCACCGATGTAATGGCCAAGAGTATCATTAATTGTTTTGAAGTTATCCAAATCGATGAATAATAATGCGCCTTCACGGTGGTTACGGACACTTGAAGCTAAAGCTTGATGAAGCCTGTTCAGCAAAAGACGGCGGTTAGGTAAACCGGAGAGCTGATCATAGAAAGCCAAATAGTTGACTTCTTCTTCTGATTTTTTTGACTGGGTAATGTCACTAAAAATGCTCACATAATTTGTAACAACACCGTGGATATCTTTGACTGCCGTCAGGCTCATCCATTCCGGGTATTCAACTCCATCTTTTCGCTGGTTCCATATTTCACCACACCATTGCCCCGTGTTTTTTACTGATTGCCACATCTCTGTATAAAACTGTTTACTTTGCCGGCCAGACTGAAGTATGCGTGGATTTTTTCCGATAACTTCTTCACGGCTATAGCCGGTCACTTCAGTAAAAGCGGGATTCACCTCCAAAATAGTACCCATCGTATCGGTAATCGCAATCCCTTCCGTCGCGACTGAAAATACATTAGCGGCCAATTTAAGTTGACCGGCTTGCCGACCCAGCCGAATCAATATCTGAAGAGCATAAACGAGTAGCGATAAAATCGCCAACAACAGGAAAATACGGTACAGCGCTGCTCGCTTTTGCTGTATATCGTAATATTTCCGGTAAGTCTTTATCAAATCTGAAGTTTCGCTATTAATGGAGATTTGCCGCAAAAGACCCGGCATCTCCATTGTGATGCGATCAATATTACGAATGTGATTGATAGATTTATCGAGCTGTTGACGAATGCTCCCAGAAAAATGCAACTTATCCTTTTCTACATTGGCCATGGCTATATCAAAATCGCTATGTCTGGCCTGCACTCCTTGTAGACGATTTAACAGAGTTTGTTCGACCAATCGATCAAAATTTGCGTGCACTAACGATCCTACCTGCAATTTACGATCCAAATCGTCTCGCGCATTGGGCAGATAAATCAGCGAATTCTTTAATACAGCATTTGACGACTTAAATTGTTCAAGTGCGATGGATTGAACCTGTAGTTGCTGCTCTAGTAAATTCAGCTTGTGCTGAAATACGGCTTCATTAGGCAAATTCCTTGCTGCATGATACCGCTGTAGTAAGCGTACGATATTACGTTGATGAGCGAAAATGGTATTTAGCTGATCGTAATTATTCGACAGGCTGAAATTTAATTTCAATACTGTATCACTAAGCTTAGCCTCATCATCCTGTAATTGACTGAAATAGCCTCTAAGCACACTGTTGCGATGCTGATTGACTGGTTCGGTAAGTACAAATAGAACAATCAACACTACTGCCGCAAACATAATGGCACCAAGCCGATATAAGTCGGTACGTGCACCGATACTACCAAAAGGCTTCATTCGAGTCTTTTCCCTTTATATTCACCGGTCAGCGTCGAAAGAAATGCAACGATCTCGTGTACTTCGCGCTCATCAAGAGTCCTGCCCAATTGGAAGCGCACCATGACTTTCACTGCATCGTTCAGATTTTTTGCGGAACCATCGTGAAGGTAGGGGGGAGTAACGGCGACATTGCGAAGTGATGGCACCTTGAAAAAATAGCGATCACTTTCCTGTTTTGTTACATTAAACCGGCCCATATCAGCCTGCGTCAAATTACCGCGATAGGCGAAATAATTTTCCATGACACCAAGTTTTTGATACATATTGCCACCGATATTCCTGCCCTGATGACAACTTATGCAGCCTAATTGCTGAAAAAGGGAATACCCCCTCTGCTCATCTGCAGTCAACGCCGTTTTCTCTCCGCGCAAGAATCGATCAAAGCGTGAGTTGGGTGTAACTAACGAGCGCTCAAAACTAGCAATAGCGTCTTTGACATTATCCTGTTTAATCCCGTCAGGATAAATCACATTAAATTGAGCGCGATAGTGCTGGTCTGCTGACAACCTAGTGATTACCTGTGACCAGGTAATGTTCATCTCTGACGGATTTTGCAGCGGCCCATCCATCTGTTCTTCCAATGTCTCTGCGCGACCATTCCAGAACTGGCGAAAATTAAAACTGCTGTTGAATACGGTCGGCGTATTGATAATGCCTTCTTTGCCGCCGACACCACGCGAATGCATCTGATGATCTGCCCCAGCGCTAGCCAAATTATGACAATGCGCACACGACACGGTACCATCACTAGATAGCGTTGGATCATTAAACAGTCGTTGCCCCAATTCTACTTTCTGATTATCAAACGACATATCAACTGGCAATGGCGTGATAGCATCCACGTCATCGGTCTGTTCTAGGTTGGCATAAGGTGGAATTAAATCAAAGGGTTCCTCTCGATTAAAATAAAAAAAAGCGACGGCACTCAAACAGACGGCAGTTAACGTTACTACAATAATTGTTTTTTTATTTAGAGTCATTTAGTGTGAATATTTTTACACTAACAGCCTATCGCACTTAGGGCGTCGAAGTGAACACTCGATTGAGCGAGGAAGATATATTGTATAATTATGTAACTACCTATCTAAATATACAAGTATTTACCTAAATATAATTTTAGGGCTTAGGGCTTAGGGCTTATAAGCCAATACTGTTCGGTTAGATTGAAAAGTCGCTGATTTTCAGGCATCCTATGGACTTAACAATAACGACAAGTAATGAAGATGTGTTTGCTGCTATGCCGCAGGATCTGGCTTGGATGCAAGGGGTTGCGACGACCTCAACGGTCAACATGGCCTCCATTACGGAAGATTGCTTTACGCAGGCTTGCGTCTTGTGGCGTCTAAGGACAAGACCCTGCAGGACTCCCACACCCAAGCGATAGGCATCAGTGCTGCACACCCACCCTGTTGCGCAGTGCGGTTGTCTATGGTGTAAACGCTAGCGACAAGTCTGTTGATGTAAGTCCCTCTTTATAAAGGAGGGCGGCTACTCCCCAATGACAACTTGGATTGTATCAATAAATTGTTTCAGTAAGCAAATACACCATATAAGCGTGGCTCGGCCAGTTTTTAAAACATGTATGATGTCCCCCTACATGTAATAGGGTATTAAAAAGTGAAATGCTATAATGAAAAACAGAAACATGGAAAATGTTTGTCCATAGCGGATGGTCTGCTTGTTAATCACTTTAGTCACTTTAATCGATTCTATAAAATCTTGCCCCATGCTGCACCAATATTAGGATTAATTTAATGATTTCTCGGCTACCAATATTTCTAACCCTCGTTATATCCATAAGAAATCAAGTCAATCAAATTCCCTCTCTGCTTGCCGATGTAAGCCAGATGTTAGGTGAGCTGGTGTCAGATCATGAAATCGTCATCGTAGATAACGCATCAGATGATGATTCACTGCTTCGTTTGAAAGAGCTTACCGGTATAGATGGACTGCCTAATTTACAGGTTTACGCGCTGACTAAGGAAGTCGACGCCGATACTGCCGCATGGGTTGGCTTGGAAAATGCATTGGGTGATTTTGTCGCCGTCATTGATCCACTCAACGACGACATAAGTTACTTACCCGAAATGCTGGATAAGGCGGTTCGTGGCGCAGACGTGGTCTTCGCAAATAACGTACAAAAAACTAAGCAGAGTTTCGCTTATGGCATTGCTTATGCCATCTTTAATTCATTGTACAAATGGTTCAACGGTATCAATCTGGCTAAAGAAGCACCACAGTATCGTGTATTGAGTAAGAGCGTTATTAACTTCATTCTACAACATCCTCAACCAGTTACGACATATCGTCATCTTCCCGCTACCGGTGGGTTTGCCAAAATAAATCTAAGCTACAGTGCGAAACCCAAAATTTCTCACAAAAAACGGCTTGGTGACAGTATTGACCGAGGTATGAAGATGCTTGTATCAACAACACGTGCCCCAATGCGGCTTGTGACAACGCTCTCTTTGTTTGGTGCTGTTATCAATCTTGTGTATTCTGTCTATGTGCTTGCAGTAGCGTTTATAAAAACGGATGTGGCTCCCGGCTGGGTCAGTCTGTCGCTTCAGCAATCTGGAATGTTTTGCTTGATTTCATTAGTGTTGTTGGTATTGGGTGAATACATCTTGAATATGGTTAGTTTGCAGAACGAAGGTCCTCTTTATCATGTTGGGCAAGAGTTTACCAGTGCCCGTCTGACTCGCCGTGAAAAACTGAATATCGAAGAAGCCACGTTGCCATTTAAGCATACTGAACGAGCTGCCGGATGACAAAGACAGAATCGATTGTCGATGCTGTCGTTATTGGGGGCGGCTTTTATGGTGCAGCGATTGCGATCTATCTCGCAAAGCAACGCGGTTTAGAGCGCATCGTGCTAGTAGAGCGTGAATCGGCACTTTTAACTCGCGCATCCTACAATAATCAGGCTCGCGTTCACAACGGTTACCATTACCCTCGCAGTTTCACGACAGCGTATCGAAGCAGGATCAACCTGCCGCGCTTTGTACAAGCTTGGCCGGAGGCAGTGAAACAGGATTTTACAAAATTGTATGCGATTGCTCGTCGCAACTCCAAGGTAACAGCAAAACAATTTGTGCGCTTCTGCAAAGAGATTGGGGCGAAGACAGAACCAGTAGATCAGTCGCTCCGCCAGCTATTTGAACCACACTTGATCGAAGAGGTATTTCGGGTTGAAGAATATGCCTTTGATGCTTGCAAACTGGCGAATTGGGCCGAAGTAGAATTGAAAGAGTGTGGAGTGAAAATTCATCTCGAGGCTCGCGTTACCGCAATCTCAAAAGGCGATAACGTGCTAAAGGTCTCCATGCGAGAGAAAGACGGAACTGCATCCGAAGTTGCAACTCGCCATATATTTAACTGCACCTATAGCGGACTCAATCAATTTGCGGGAGATTTTCCTGGTACTACGACGCAGCTTAAGCAAGAAATTACCGAGATGGCATTAATGGATGTACCGCCCGCACTTAAGGGGCTTGGCATAACAGTGATGGATGGACCTTTCTTTTCAATGATGCCTTTCCCCGCGCGCGGACTGCATACCCTTTCTCATGTGCGCTACACTCCGCATATGAATTGGAATGACCAGCATGGCATTGATCCTTACCAAAAATTATATGAATATGAACGAGCAACCCGAGTTGATCGTATGGTCAGGGATGTGGGACGGTATTTACCAGCAGTGCTAGGTGCTCACTATGTCGAGTCACTATTTGAGGTCAAAACTGTGCTGGTCAAGAACGAAGGAGATGACGGAAGGCCGATTTTGTTTGAAAAACATGAATCGTTGCCTGGATGCTATTCGGTTCTTGGTGGAAAAATTGACAATATTTATGATGTACTGGAAAAGCTTGATGATGAAGATTTTTGACTTTAATAAGAACCCTTGGTTAATTTACACAGTAGCAATTGTAATTTTTCTACTAGGAGGTATTGCAAAATTTTACTCGCATAGTGCCATTGTTTATGACGATCCATTTCATTATGGTGAATATGTTGCAACATTACCATCGGTCATGATTGGTAAAATGAGTTTTCTCACCATACATGGAGCGCTAGATTGGTTGCCAGCATGGGTTGCGCAACTTTTTGATGGTACTGAAAAGCATTTTCTTCTAACTATGATTCTTTATGCAACATTAAATTTGTTTGCATGTTTTCTTCTCTACGCAATTATTATCTTGTTTGCCAATTCGCATAGCAAATATGGCTCGATAATAATTTTGATTGCCTCTGCTGTAACTATATACATGGTTACAGATAGAGATGTATTTCTTTTATTATCTATTTTTCTATTTTTCCTTGATTATCAGCGGTCTTCAGAATCAAAAATCTATGTTACCCTTCTGGAAGGGTCTCTAGGAATTGCGCTTGCAATGAATTTGTTTTGGTCGTTTGACCGAGGGATTGTAGGGATTGTCGGGATAGGTGGTGCTTGTCTGATCTTGCTCGCTTCAGAGCGGAGACATTTAATTACGATACTTTCATTTTCTCTATTTATCGCATTTTTATCATGGATTGGCGCTTTTTCTTTTTCTGACTACTTGATTAACTTTAGGTTTTTAACAAAAACCTCTTCGCAGTGGGGATATGGTCTCCAAAAACTTCCAGTATTGATGACCTTAGTGGCTGCAATATGCAATGTCATGGCAGGGTATTATTTAGTGAAAGGTTTCTTCCGTTCATGCGGTAACGACTGGAGGGAGGCAGCTAATTTTTATTTACTGTTTGTTTTGTGCCTGATAATGTTTAAAATTGGGATAAATAGAGCCGACTTATCACATATTACAATGGCACTTTGGGTGCCTATGCTTGCTTATCTATATTTACGGACAAAACAAAAAAACCATACAAATTTAAAAATTGTAATTTTATTAATATTGGCAATGTCTGTATTAGAATTGGTGGCAGTTCGTGAGGGAATGTATCTCTTGGGCGTATGTGTTTTTATTCCTGCATTATATATTATCGAAAAAAAGTTCCCCGATCTATATACTAAAATTAAAGACCCACGAGGGGGCGTTTTGATTTTTGCATTTGCATTAATTTTTATTAATGGCGCTTTCTTCACGCTGGAGCTGATTCAAGGAAAGTATTATTGGCTAGCTCAGATAACAGATCCTCCCCGCAATGGATTGCTGGTTGACAAAGGTATTCAGTGGGTTTCTGCAGAACTATCGAAGGCGGGTTCGAATTGTGTATTCGATCTTTCCAATAATGGTGTAATAAATGGGGTAACTGCATTACCAGCCTGCACAAAATATACTTATCCTGTATATGCAACCCAACGCTATGAGGGAGACATGATTCAAGAACTGCAGCAACGGAATCCACCGATTATTGTTTTTTATTCTACATATTGGCCGTTCAGTATTGATGGAAAATCCATGCACGATCGTTTTCCTGAGTTGAAAAATTATCTTCTGAAAACTTATCAATATGAAAAATGCAACTTTGGCTACTGCCTTCGTTACATTAAGAAACCTAGTTAGAGGAGTATTACTTCGTGATATTAACGGATGCATTGATTGGTTACACTGGTTTTGTTGGGTCGACGCTCTTAAAACAAACACATTTCGAGGCACTTTATCGCTCCACCAATATCGGTGATATTTGCGACCAAACTTTCAATACAGTGGTTTGTGCCGGTGCGCCAGCACAAAAATGGATTGCGAATCGTGAACCTGAAGCGGATCGTGAAAAGATTGAAGGATTGATCGCACACTTGAAGTCGATGACGTGCAATACCTTTGTCTTGATCAGCACAGTTGATGTCTTCAAAAAACCGCTGGGTGTTGACGAATCTACCCCAATCGACGAGGTAGGGCTTCACGCCTATGGCTTTCATCGTCGCTTATTAGAAAAATTTGTCGAGAGTCACTTTCCAAATCATTTGATCGTCCGCCTACCTGGACTTGTCGGACCTAGCCTACGCAAGAACGTTATTTTTGATTTTTTGAATGACAATAATCTACACGCGATTGATAGTCGAGGTATTTTTCAGTTTTATCCGATGGTTAATCTTTGGTATGACATTCAAACCGCGCTTAATGCCGGCTTGAAGTTGGTCCATCTCACCGCAGAACCTATCAGCGTAGCCGACATTTCGGCGCAAGGTTTTGGTAAACAGTTTGAACAGCCACAGGAAAATAGTCCTGCCATCTATGATTTGCGTACGCAATATGCAGAAATTTTTGGCGCTTCGTGTCACTATCAGTATAGCCGACGTGAAACTATCCAGGCCGTTCGCGCTTATGCCCAATCAGAATCGATCTCACTCAACGTGGTGGAAGGAAAAATAACATGAGGTTAGCGGTTTCAAATATTGCGTGGGATATTTCGGAAGATGAAGATATAGTCAAATTGCTTAAGCGCTATGACATTGATGCGATTGATATTGCACCTAGTAAATATTTCCCCGATCCAGTCAACGCCACCAATGAAGATATCGCTCGTGTCAAGCAATGGTGGGCGGAGCGAGGTATTGAAATCACAGGGATGCAAGCATTGCTATTTGGCACAGTTGGGCTGAATGTGTTTGGTTCTTCAGACGTACAGGACGCGTTATTGCAGCACCTTGAGGCAGTCTGCCGAATCGGTGCCGGACTAGGCGCCATCCGCATTGTGTTTGGCTCCCCAAAAAATCGGGATCGCACTGGATTAAGCGATGCACAAGTGCAAACAATTTCAGTTCAGTTCTTCAGACGACTGGGTGAGATTGCTCAGACTCATGGCGTGATAATTTGCCTGGAACCCAATCCGCCTTGTTATGGCGCAAATTTCATGACTACCAGCGCTGAGACGGCAGAAGTGGTCAGGCAAGTTGCGCACCCTGCAATTCGAATGCAACTGGATACAGGCGCAATCACCATCAATGGCGAAGACTCCGTAGCGGTTTTGGAAAGCTTTGCAGCGTTGATCGGCCATGTTCACGCCAGTGAGCCAGAAATCGCCCCATTGGGTGACAAGGGAACAGATCACGCTAGAATAGCCGCATGTTTGCGTCGTCTATTGCCAGAAAGTATTGTTACGATCGAAATGGTGGCTACAAAAAATGAACCTCATCTTGTTTCAATCGAACGGGCGATGAGCGCTGCGCTTAGGTTTTACCGCAATTTTGGCGATGGTATAACAGTATGAAGTGGCTCATCCTTTTTATGGGCATTGCCTCCAATGCTTCGGCCAGTGTGCTTGTTAAGTTTGCCATGATTCCGCCGCGTAAATTTCCCTCCCTCAGTGATCCTATGGCTGCATTGAGTAATTGGCCTTTTTGGCTGGGCTTAGGGTTGTATGGTGTGGCGTTTCTGCTTTATGCTGCGGCTTTAGCTAGGTTGCCGCTGAATGTGGCTCATCCAATACTGACTGCAGGTGCAGTGGCAGCGGTAGCATTAAGCTCATTTCTAATATTTCGCGAGCCCTTTCCATGGACAAGCATCGCCGGCATTGTGCTGGTTGTTGTGGGGGTGGTGTTAATTACGCTTCGTGTCAGTTAATTGATAAATTTAAAATGAATAGTTCTGAAATTACTCCCGCAGACCGCGCAAATTGGCAGGTTCCTGCGTTTGAAACGAAGATGTGGCTTGGCCGTCAACATCAATGGTGCGTTGTTATTCCGGTCATAAATGAAGGTGAGAGAATACAGAGTTTGCTAAGCAAAATGACGGAACTCAATATCTCCAGTTTAGCGGATATTATTATCGTTGATGGTGGCAGTACGGATGATTCTGTGGCTATCGATTTTCTTCAATCGAAAGGGGTGCGATGTTTGTTACTCAAAACTGCACCTGGTAAATTGAGCGCTCAATTACGTTGTGCCTATGCTTTTGCACTTGATCAAGGCTACGTAGGTATTGTGACTATTGACGGTAATGATAAGGACGATCCGGTCGCAATTGCTCAATTCATTGATACCCTTAAACAAGGAGTGGACTTTGTTCAGGCATCACGTTTCATTTCTGGAGGGATAGCGGAAAACACGCCGAAATTACGCGATTTTGCCATCCGCTTTATTCATGCGCCGATGTTAAGTTTTTTTTCCGGCTTTCACTGGACAGATACAACGCAGGGGTTCCGTGCGTATAGTCGCAAGATGCTGCTCGACCCTAAGATTGGACTATTCCGAGATGTTTTTATGACTTACGAGTTGCTAGCATATCTCTCATATCGCGTACCTAAGCTAAAGTATCGATGCATTGAGTTGCCGACTGTTCGGCGTTATCCTAAGGGCGAAGTGCCAACGAAGATAAGTGCATTTAAAGGGAATTTGTCTGTATTAGAAGTGCTTATTCGAGCATGTTTTGGGATATACAATCCAAAGTAAGCTGATTATAGCTCCCTTTTTAGCCAGTCAACCCAAGTGATTGGTCTTCCGGCTGGCGTCGTATGGACGGCGCAACGCTGCTTCCTTGGAACAACTACGCGCTATGTTTGCAAAAGAGCAAATTCCGCCCGAATTTCTGTTACATTATGCACCGGAAGAACCTTTTACATGTCTTAGATTAAATAACGGGTTAAATGACAGTTTTTGATGATCGGCAATGGCCGCAGCAGACTGTCACATAATCGGACGTATAGGTGACAGACGAAAAATGTTGATTAGCTACATGCGGGTATCGAAAGCCGACGGTTCACAGGCGACCGACTTGCAGCGCGACGCGCTGGTCGCCGCAGGCATCGATCCGGCGCATTTGTATGAAAATCATGCGTCTGGCAAGCGCGAGGATCGACCCGGCCTGGCTGCTTGCCTGAAGGCACTACGACCGGGAGATACGCTAGTTGTGTGGAAACTTGACCGGCTTGGGCGCGATTTGCGCCATCTGATCAACACTGTCCACGACCTGACTGGGCGAGGTATCGGCCTGAAGGTGCTATCCGGACATGGTGCCGATGGGCCAGCCAGAAACCAAGGTCGGTGATCTATGCCAGGAACTCGCCATCACGCGCCAAACCCTTTACCGACACATTTCACCAAAAGGGGAATTGCGCTCGGATGGGACGAAATTGTTATCGCGACCCTAATTTTGGTCAGTAAACGGATAGATATGGAAGGTATGAATAATAAATTCTTAATCGTGAAATGCATTATTTCAGTTGCCATCTGCACAGCAGTCGTTGGATGTGGTGGCATGAATGTGCGGCCTGGTGATAAAGATTATCCTCAGTCCAACCCGAATGCCTCCGCTGTTTTAAAAGTCCATGGCGTTGTTGAAAGCGATCTGCCCGTTAGATTTGCAGCATACTGGGTAACCACTAAAGGGACTTCTTGGCCTGTTGCAGATGGCAACTGCAACTATATGTTCAATCGATTTGAAGGTGTCACTGATACTTACTCGCTGGTGACGCCGGTCGTACCAGTGAAGAATGATGATCATTACGCACTCGAACTCAATACAGACGAATTACTCCCAGGCAGATGTGGGTGGAAATTTTCAGGCTTACTCATATACACAGATGGTCAAGTCTTTGACAACGGTTTTTCTGTCGATGCAGCCGAGATACTTATTGCCTACGCACCATTTCTGCCGAGGTGGAGCGGGATGATGCAATCGATGGGTAATCGTATGGAGCTTTCCTGCAAGCGTTTATCGTATGGTGCATCTGAAGCGCCACATGACGGCATTTATCTGAAATGCGTCGACAAGGACTCTGCCAAAAAGATCAGGGTTTTGATGCATGAAGGCAGTCCTCGCTCATTTGAAGTGAATATTCATCGCGACAATTGATAGTCAATGAGCTGAGAATACATACGCCAAAAATTTGCATTTCTTGAGAGCCTGCTAGGCGTCTCAGTGTTAGTAAAAAAACATCCTCAATTTCCTGGAAATGGTGATGTCAAAGATGAATTTCCAAATGGCTCAATCATCTGGATTTGGGATGATCGCTGCGATGATTACGTGGAGCTTTATAACCCTCAAGGAAAATGGATTGATATCGCAACACTTTGCCAATCTAAAGCCAGTCATTTTGACGACTATGTAGTCACAATCAGATCTCACTGGAGTGACACCATTGTTCCGTGGCTTGAATTGGTAGTTCAATTACCCATTCAATTCAGATGGCGTGGATGGGCAATAGGATTAAGAGTTTTTTTGTTGTTATTGCTTATATTGCCGTGCGCAGCCGTGCTTTATGCAGACTTAGACTATAACGTCTGGCTTATTTTTGGACTGTATGCCGCCATCTCAACCATAGTTGCCTCCGAAGTTATTCCTCTGGTTCGACGGTACTTTTCTGGCCCCGCGTTCATACTGTCGCTGGACGGTCTATTTTTCGCTGAAAATCTTTTTGCTTGGCACGAAATTTCTTCAGTTCGTTATACGGCCAATGGAAAAGGCGGTCGGGTCGTAGTTGTTGACCTCAAAGGCCGCAAAGTTAGGCATGGGCTTTTCCTGCGCACAAATATCAGGGTATTGGCTTTTTGCACCAAAAATTCCGACGATCTTGTCGGGTACTCACGGAGGCTTCTGTCATTTTCAAAAAATGCAAGGAATTTCCAATTTGATGAATGTCGAACAATGGACAACTCCGATCCGATGGCGACATAAGTGTCGCGACATGTTTTCTCTTTCCTTCCTGTTCAAGTGTTCGCCACTAGCGCGTCGACAGCGCCGACAGTGCAGCCGACTCCTGATTTTCGGTGCAATCGCCTTCTGAAAATGACACGCGGCACGTGAAATCAAGGCGTTGCGACTCTCGAAAATAGTTATTGAAATGTTATTCTCGATCCCTTACCATTGCAATGAGTTTCGATAATAAAGGATGCCCATGCGACCGTCCGTCGTGCTTGACATGTAGAGAGAGAAACGGTGTGGTAAAACTCATGTACCAAGTGATAAATACAGGGTCATCGGGTCATCACGGCATGGTATAAATCCGTAATGCTCATAGAAGGACTTGTCGTTCTCTCCCTTGGCATCGACCACCAGTGCCGCAGCCACATGTTTCTTTGCTTCTATACAGCGTTCAACGGCGCACCCCATGAGGAGTCGCCCTAATCCACGATTGCGATGCGCCGAATGTGTTGCCAAACGTCCCAGACGAAAGCACGGCACCGGATAACGCGGCAATTTTTTTTGCGTCCGCTCACCTATTTGAACCGCATCGATTTGCGCGGCACTTAAACTGTAATAACCCAGTATGGGGTTGTAGCCACAAACCGGCGGAATTTGTCCACCTGTCAAAATCTGAGTGACGGAAAACATGCTTGGCACTGTTTCCGCATGAACCAACAAGCCGACAGCATTTTCCGTACAACTTTTTAGCCGCAAACTGACCCAAAAGCGACCTCTCTGCACTGAGTTCGACAAACAAATGTTTCCCGTCACCCTGTTGGACAAATTCCGCCGGTTTGGGCGCAGAACCCCGAAAAAAGGTGTGGACCGGGTAGAGCAGGGCGGCGGTTCCCATTTTTCCTAGAACACCGCACCAGTGCTTGTGATATGCTTGTCAAAGAGTCTTCGTAAGACTCGCTCTGAATACGTTCCACACTCACTATATTCAGAGGTTCACAATGTCCCAAGCGACAACGCTCAAAGCCGGACAAATTCGGCATCTGCTTCGAGTAACAAAGGCTACTTCACGACATCCAGAACGCGATTGCCTAGTTCTTTTGCTCGGCCTGACCTGTGGCATGAGAGTGTCAGAAATAGCGCAGTTAGAAATTCAAGACGTTATGTTTTCGTCCGGCGCTATCCGTTCAGAAATCAGTTTACGTGCAGCGATCACTAAAGGATGCCGCCAGCGGTGCATCTACCTAACACACAAAAAAACGATTGAAGCAATGGAGCGGTACTTGTCCCTACGCATCACGCTTGGCCTTAGTACTGAATTGTCGAATGATCGCTATCGTGGCTTATCGCCACAGACATGTCTAATACTGACTCATAAAGGCAGTAAGTTCTACATGAACACAAAGCGACGGATTAATTTCGATGGTGAGCAAGTCGATTATCTAGCTTGCGATAGCCTCCAAGCCCACATAACCAAGCTGTACAAGGATGCAGGCATTAAGCAGGGTTCCAGCCATTCAGGACGGCGCAGCTTCGCCAGTAATCTACTGCGCAATGGCGCTTCGCTCGATGCCGTGCAGCAGCTTCTAGGCCATGCCGAATTAGATCATGTAATGCCCTATCTCGAAGTGCAGTCAGACAAATTACGTCAGATGTTTTTAGATGTGATTTAGTAGATACAATGTTTAAACAAATATCTTGACACTGAAAATTTATGCTCTACAATGTAGATACGTTAAGGGGATTTGCAAATGGAACTATCAATTCAAAAATGGGGCAACAGCGCGGCAGTACGCTTGCCGACTGAATTGCTCAGTATGCTCAAGGCATCACTAGGCGATAAATTGTCTGTCGATGTGCGTCCCGAAGGTGTGATGCTCAAGGCTAAGCGTCCAGCGTATGTGCTTGCAGACTTAGTTGCTCAATGTGACTTGAACGCGCCAGAGCCAGCAGACATGGCGGCATGGAACAATATTAAACCAGTTGGGCGCGAAGTATGGTGAGGCGCGTCAAATTCGAGCGTGGCGACATCGTATTAGTTAATTTAGAGCCAGCCGTAGGGCGTGAACAAAAAGGCGAACATAGACCCGCCTTAGTGCTTTCAACATCGGTATTTAATGTGATGGGAGTGATTTTAGTAGCTCCGATTACACAAGGCGGTGATTATGCTCGTCACGCTGGATTTGCGGTTCCTCTGAGTGGTTCTGGTACGAAAACACAAGGCGTTGCATTGGTCAATCAAGTGCGTATGCTGGATTTAGAAGAGCGCGGTGCAAAGAAAATTGAAGTTGCACCGGATTTCGTTGTTGAAGATGCGCTTGCACGACTGCAAGCGATAACAAACTAAGGAAAAATGATGTCAAAAAATGTACCTACCATTTCAGAACTTGTCATATAAGGATTCGACGATGGAGGATTTCGGGCGGAGCATGCGATGGCAGTCACGATGGCGGATGCCTCTCCAAAGCTACTCGCTGGTTGCAAAGCTGCAATTATATTTTTCCAACACCTTCCGTCCACGCCGGAAGTGATTGCACTTGTCGCGCAATTGACTAGCGCTGTTGACGTTGCAACCATCCCAGTAGTTCGTAACGCCTCATAAGAAAAATCCATGATCCACGAAATTCGACGCGATAATATTCAAAATATCGCAAATAAACATCAAAGTATTGTGCAGCAACAGGTTCATGTTTTGCGCAGAATACTGGCACGTACTGCCGACATCCAGGATTTACAACAGGCCAAAACCAAGTTGACCGCAACATTGGCGCTCGGACGAGAAACATAAGTTGTTGCGCGATATCAACGCGTATAGTAATATTTCTTTTTTGGAAATTTTCATTCTCGAGATTTATCTCCTGCATCTGAATTTCAAAAAGTAATCCTATCGCTGTTTGTTTTACTGTCTGTCTTGCTGTCTGTCGCCCTATCCCTGCGACTTTTCATCCACATTCATCTGGCCTCATCCCCGCCAATCAAGAATGCCGTTAAGCACATAGTGTGCTCGGCTCAATGTTGTCGTGCCGATTATGTCCAAAGCAAATACCAACGCCTATCCCTTTCTGATCGGAATTAATCCTGATTGTTGTGCCTTCTTGTTGCCCCTAAGGGGACAACCGCCCTCACTACCATCTCTACTTCAGACATGAGGAGATAGTTGGATGAAAAATACGCATCACGAAATGGACGAACCTTCCAAAAAAATAACATTAGATCCGTCCGAGATTATGTTGCGCCATGCCTTCCTTGAGATCACAGACGCGGATAGCGTACTGCTACGCGAAATTCATCCTCGAGTGATGGAAAAACAAGCTCTTTTCATTGAGGCGTTTTACGATCACCTGCTCCAGTTTCCTCCCTTGCAGGC
>Ga0302155_10000298_pt1 | contig 40865 bp, 28 predicted proteins | sample I_Bog_N3_1_FD_193508 | JGI IMG/M metagenome (GOLD analysis project Ga0302155, IMG submission 193508) | Peat permafrost microbial communities from Stordalen Mire near Abisko, Sweden - I_Bog_N3_1 | ecosystem: Environmental > Terrestrial > Soil > Wetlands > Peat | place: Sweden: Abisko, Stordalen...
GCCATTGAGGTCGTGGACCAGATGTGGGCGGCCGCAAACCGTCTTGGCTTCGCCGGCGGGCGCATCCTCGAACCGGGCATGGGAGTCGGCAACTTCTTTGCCCGCATTCCCGACCAGCTTCTCCATGAGTCCGAACTCTTCGGAGTCGAGAAGAACCCCCTCAGCGGGGCGCTCGCTTCCATTCTCTATCCGGACGCCAAAATCCTCGTTCAGCCCTTTGAAGACACCCGCCTGCCGAACAACTCATTCGACCTCATCATCGGCAACCCTCCATTCGCCGACATCAAGATTGCCGACCCCGAATACTCCGATCCGAAGCTGTCCATCCACAACTATTTCCTTGTCAAGTCTCTCGACAAGCTCAAGCCGGGCGGAATCGCTGTCTGCATCAGCTCACACTACACGCTCGATTCCCTCGACGTGCGCGCCCGCCGCGCGATGGCCGCCAGGGCCGATCTCGTCGCTGCAATTCGTCTGCCCGACGACACCTTTCAGAAAAACGCCAACACGGCGGTCACCACCGACATTCTGTTCTTCCGCAAGCGGCTTCCCAACGAACCCCAACCTGAGCATCCTGTCTGGATCGACAGCGTATCGCACGTAGTTCCGGGCTATGGCGATCCAGCGGCGGTCAACTACAACGCTTACTTCGACGAGCATCCTGAGATGGTCCTCGGAGTTCACAGTGCGGAAAGCCGGATGTACGGGCGGAAGGACTACACTCTCAAGCCCTTTGAAGACGATCTCAGCATCACGGATCGCCTGCAAAAAGCCATCGACACCTTACCGGAAAATATCTTCACACCCTACGATCCGTCTGTCTCCAAGGATTCACGGAATAGCCGAAGTGCATCCTCGCTTGTTCCCGCGCCCAACACGATCAAGAATCATTCGTACTTCATCGACGAGGGCACCGTCTGGTTCAACGACAACGGCGCACGGACTCCGCTCCCACGCGCATTGTCGAGTGGACGCGTCCTCTTTCAACTGAAATCGCTCGTTGCGCTCAGGGACTCGTTGAAGGAAGTGATTCGGCTTCAACTCCAATCCGCGAATGAAGGCCAGCTCGCCGAATGCCAGGAGCAACTCCTACAGCACTACGAAAGCTACCGCGCGAACTTTGGCCCGCTCAACAATATAGGCACAGCCAAAGTCTTTGAGGATGATCCCGAATATCCGCTTCTAACGGCGCTCGAAAACGTCGATCCAGAGACTTCGAGAATCAGTCTTGCCGACATCTTTACCAAGCGCACGATCCGTCCCTATGAACCGCTACGTGAGCTTCCCAGCGATCCAAAAGCCGCCATGCTCCAGGTGCTGGCCGAATGCGGTCGATTGGACACCGGCCTGATGTCTCGCCTCCTCGACAAACCGGAGCAAGAAGTCATTGCCCAGCTTGTCACCGCCGACCTGATCTACAAAGAACCGAACTCTCAGCAATACCAGACAGCCGACGAGTACCTGTCCGGCAACGTGCGGCAGAAACTCAAAGACGCTCAAGGCGCCACGCTGCTCGACCCGGCCTATGAACGGAACGTAAAGGCGCTCGAAGCTGTTCAGCCGGAGATCGTTCCGTTCATCGACATTGACGTGCGCCTTGGGCAGACCTGGGTTCCCACCGAGGTGTACATCGCGTTTCTCAACCGGCATCTGGCCGAGCAACGCCCAGCATCCGGCGACCGCGCGCCGTCCATCACCAGAGACATCAATGGCCGCTGGAGCGTCGATCTGCCGTCCTGCTACAACACATTCGAGCTGACGCACAAGTGGGCGGGCGGCGGGATGTCCGGGCACAAGCTGCTCGAATATGGTCTCAACCTCCAGGAGCCGACACTCTATGAGAACAATGCCGATGGCAAGCCGGTTATCGACACGGTACGAACTATCGCTGCGCGCGCCAGACTGCGCGAGATCAAAGATGCCTTTACCGAGTGGATCAAAGACGACAAGCAGGCCGACATTCATCCGCAGATCGAGCGCATTTACAACGAAACCTTCAACGCCAACCGCCTCCGCATCTACGACGGCGGACACCTATCGTTCCCAGGGCTGAATCCCACCATCGTTCCGCGGCCCTATCAAATGCGCGGTGCCTGGCGCGTCATGGTGGAAGGCCGCGCTCTCCTCGACCACTTCGTGGGCTCCGGGAAATCCCTCTCCGTGATTATTGCCGGCATGGAGTCGCGGCGAATCGGAATCTCGCGCAAGAACCTTTATGTCGTCCCGAACAACATGATTCAGCAATGGCGCGAGGAGTTCAAAAAAGCCTATCCTTCCGCCAACGTCCTTGCTGTTACCGAACGCGACTTCGATTCTTCACTCAGCCGCAAGCGCCTCTTCAGCCGCGTCGCCACCAACGAATGGGATGCCGTCATCGTTCCCCATTCCCAGTTTGATATGCTTCCCATCTCGCCTGAGCGGGAAGCGAAGACTGTCAACGCTCAGATGCAAGAGATGAAAGACCTGCTGCGAGAAGGCTCTGAAAACGGTCGCACCAAGACCAGAGCGGAGAAGCGGACCACACGGCAGATCGAGAACAAGATTCAGAAGTACAAGGAGAAGCTGAAAGAGCTTTCCCAGGGCCGGAAGGACGACACCATCTACTTCGACGATTTGGGAGTGGATCGTCTCTTTGTCGATGAGGCCCACGCATACAAGGCCCTGGCCATCGTCACGAAGATGGGCAACATTGCCGGGATCAGCACCCGCGAGTCACAGCGGGCACAACGCATCCTCGCCAAGATCGAGTTCATGCAGGAGACGCACAACGGCACCGGAGTCATCTTCACCACCGCTACCCCGATCACGAACACACTTGGCGAACAATTCGTGATGACGCGATACCTGGCCCGCGACATCCTCAATAAATGCGCCATCAATAATTTCGATGACTGGGCGGCCAACTTCGCCGAGCCGGTTACGCGCATGGAATACGCCACCGATGGCGTCACCATCAAGCCGAAAACCGCGCTGGCAAACTACGTCAATGTTCCCGAACTCCAGTCCATCTGGTCCCAGTTTGCCGACGTAATGATGCAGGACGAGGCCGAGGAAGCAGGCTACATCACTCTGCCCAAAGCTGTCCGCAAAGACATGCTGGTCAAAGTAACTCCGGCCCAGGAACCCCTGCTCCAGAGCATCGCCGAGCGCGGCGAACTGCTGAGCCTTCCAATGAGCGATCCAGAGCGGCCTGATCCAACAGAAGACAACTGGCTCAAACTCGACTCCGATGCCTGCGCCATCTCGCTCGATGCCCGCCTTTACGATCCAACCTGCCCAGACGATCCCGACAGTAAAGCGAATACCGCCGTGCGCACCACGCTCGATGTCTTGCGCCGCACGGAGGCCGAGCGCGGGACCGTCATCGTGTTTGCCGACCGCTATCAGCGCGGCGACTTCAACCTCTTCGAGGACATGAAGAAGAAGCTCATCGCGGCCGGTGTACCCAGAGAACAAGTGGCCATCGTTCACGACTACAAGAAGGGCAAGGAGTTCTTCGGCCTTCAACAGGCCATGCGCGCGGGCCGCGTTCGCGTTTTGCTCGGCACCACGGAAAAATGCGGCATCGGAGTCAACATTCAGACCCGCCTCAAGGCTCTGATCGACCTCGACCTTCCCCAGCGGCCCGACCAGTTGGAGCAACGTCACGGACGGATACGCCGTTCCGGCAACACCTTCTCCGAAGTCGAGTTCTATCGGATGATCTCGGAGCCGCGCGACGTTGCGTCGCCCAAGGCGCACGATCTTCAACGCGCCCAGCTTCTGGAGCGCAAGCAGACCTTTCTGTCGCAGTTCAAATCTGGCGGCCGCATGGGCCGAAAGATCGAAGACATTGCCGGCGAGACACGGTTGAGTCCTCAGTTATTCGCACTAGCCAAGGCCCAAGCCACCGGCAACCCTCTTGCGCTAGAAAAGATCAAACTGGAGTACGAGATCAAGAACCTGACGCTGCTCGCCCGCTCCAACCGGCTCGACCACTACAACAACCGGCAGCAACTGCTCAACGTCGAGTACCGGATCGCGCATCTCCAAGACAGACTGCCCCAACTCAAGAAGGCTAGCGAAATATTTAAGTCGCACGAGCGGCGAGACGACGAAGGCAAGCTCCTCAGTCTCCAGGTGCGCTTCAACGGACTTGAATTCTCCAAACTCAAAGACGCCAACGAATACCTGCGAACGGTGACCCTTGACAGCACAACGCAGCTAACTGTCAACGGCCTCGACATTCCTCTCGCCGTCAGCGACGCCCTTATCAAAGATGAACTCGGCACCATCACCGACATCACGGCTGTTCGCTACAACCTGGCCGGCGAGTGGTTCGATGTGCCGCGCTCGGAAGCCCACATGGGGTTGCCATCAGCCCAATCCCTGCTCACGTCTGTTCTGCGCCGTGGCGGCGACTTGCCGTCGAAGATCCTAGAAACGGAAGCCACCATCCAGGGAAACGAGGCAACGCTGGCCCGCCTGCACACCGCGCTCGGCTACCAAAGTCCCTACGAAACGAAGCTCAAAGAGTACGAGCAGCGCCTCGCGGAGATCGATAAGGAGCTGCTTGGCAAGACGGAAGAGGTCGAGGAGCTTGTCGATGCAGAGACGGAAGAACAGTCACCTGCAAAAACCGTTCCGGACGAACGTGAATCCGATGACAGCCAAGAACACGCACCAGATGAACCCGCCGAAGACCGTCCTTCAACCCAGATCACCGTCAATGATGGCCCAGGCGACGCCCTCGAAGTGCCCGCGAAGCAGACGCCACGTTTCAAAAGAAGGCAAACAACTGATCGAGGGCGCTAGCGCTACCATCCGCCCGCTGGAGTTTCGGGTTCTTTGAGTGTATTGTATGATATAAGGTTGGCTTTATGCGGAACTTTACTGTGTTTGTGGATGAAATGACGGACAGAACGCACCCTGCCACCCCGCCGTCCTACATGATTGCGCTCGCGCTTTCCCGCCGGAATGGCGGGGCAATGGCGACGAAGCGGTATTTGAGCAAGGAGAATCTTACGGTCGATCTCCAGCGGCGCCTTTGCTACACGGACAGCGCAGTGGAGAGGTTCTTCGCCAGCGACGACAAACACCAAACGCTGTTAAATCATGGCCTGAGTGACGAAGATGCCGTTTATCTAGGTTGGCTCCCCGACTTTGATCGAAACTAGGAGCGGATATGCACACAAACAAGCCAAGACTCTACGCAACGCTTACGAATGCGGCAGAGAAATCTGTCCGGCACTTGCTGGTTTTCTTTGTGGACGGGTCACGCGAAACTCAACTTATCCAGATATGTGACGGCGTGGAATCTCTTGTCCTGACAGGCACGGAGTTCGAGACAAGGCAAAAGGCCGATGCCCTAATTCAGCAGTGGGTGACGCAGGAGAATTTCATTCGCCCACGCGATGGCTTTGCTTTCGAACCCCTTGAACGCACAATTTCACTTGCAAAAAGGATGGGGTTCAAAATCGTTTATGATGAGCGATTCAAAAGCATGACCTGGCCGAACCCAAACCTTACAGGCGCAGCGGCCCTCTCTGCGTGGCCTGGCATGACCCCCTCAAATGGAGGCGGGTACCTGTACGCGCTGGATCAGATGAGGTTGCACGCTCGCCCAACATTGCCGCCAAGTCAGGAGCCTCTCATTGCACCCAGAGACGGCAAGGAATTCGCAACCTTCATCCTGAAACACAAGGCGGTACTCGATACAGTGGGACCGTACAGGGAATTCATTCTTGCCGGGGACGATTAGGCGATTGTTTGCGCCGTGCTGCGGATTAGCGCCCGCCGCGTAGCGCCGACTGCATAGATCATAATGCTGCTCAGGTGATGCATTACTCAGAAACGTGCTTTCTCCAAACAGTTTTCGAGAAGATGCTCCGCCGTCGATTCCTGTTCAAAGGTGCGATGATATGCATCAGACAGAATCGCTTGCCCCGAACTCCCGTCTATTTCGATGAGATAATCCCCGACACATTCGCCTGAGTCATAGTGGATTCGGTTGCCATCCGGGAAGAACTCAAGACTCAGATTAGCTACAGGACTGAGTCTAATTACACGCAACTTGTTGGGCAACTCGTCGTGCGACCGATAGTGCTCTTTACCAAGCTCTTTATTTACTGCCTGACACTTGGCGACGATCAACTCTCGAAAACTGAGCCACAAATCGGGTCCGAGTTTCCTTTTGAGATTTTCCCGCTCAACAGAAGCTTGACTCTCAGAATTGGCTTGTATCGCCGCTTCCTTGCGTTGCTCTTCCGCATACGTGATTTGAGCCGCCTGCCGTTTAGCAAAGTCACCCATTCCCTTGCCCCCACCTAGAGCATGAGTATACGCCGGCGAGGGTGATCTCAGAAAATTGTAAAGGGGCATTTCCTGCGCCCATAGTCTTTCCGGCAGAAGGAAACGGTCACGGCTGAAGTGGCTGAATGAACAACCCCCAAAAGAATTCCGCTGCACCCTGAAAGGTGAACTTTTCCTTATGGCGCCCATAGGATTGCATACCCAGAGGTTCGAAGTACAGCATCTGATCGTCGGCTTTGACCGAAACGGCTTCATTCATGCCACCGAACCTAGCGTCATCCGTCATAGCGTACTCAATACTGTTGCCTCCCATGACGCCACCCGAGATCGAGGCTGAACCCTGGCAGACCTTATCACCGTCCAGGTACACGGCAGCGCTGAACTGATTTGTATTGATTCTCCGAAAAGTTTGATCGAGATTTGGATTGCGGGTTGCGAGTTCCTGCAGGGAGCCTTCAAAGAACTTCGCGATGTACTCAAATCCCTCATGCCTGAAGCGGTCCTTATCGAGGTCCGTAAACTTTTTCCGGACGCGGAGATTGCTGGAGCGAATTACTGGAGTGGCGGAAGAAAACGCTTCTGGAACCGCCGCCGTCGCTGGTACGGCAATCGTATTTACGCGCACCGACTGGAGAGCGATTTTGATTGCTCTGACGACATCCAAAAACGCTTCATCGATGTCCGGCCAAGTCTTGATTGCCTTGCCGTCCTTCGGTATGGCCTGAAGCTTTCCGAACGGGAGTTCGTGCCAGTCGCAAGGACGCAGAATCACCGGGATTACTCGCGCTTCTCCATTCCTGTGCTTCTCCATGGCCCGCGTCATTTCCAGATCGTAGCAATAGTCCGAAGCGATGAAATTGGGGCTGACAAGCAGGAGAATTAGATCGGCTGAGTCGAGATGCTGATCTATTTGCGCCGCAAATTCGGAACCAGCGGCGATACGGCGATCATGCCATGAGCTGATGAGCCCCTGACGCTTTAGGGCAGAAAGATGCACCTCCAACTGGTCCCGGAGATCCTCGTCAACATGTGAATACGAAAAGAAAAGAGTAGACACCGACCGTACCTTTCTGGTCAATTTTCGCATATTGCGGCAGTTCGGATCATTACCTGTCAGACCTTCGCCCAACCGGGCAGATTTCGCAAAACTGTCAGTCATACCGTCCGAACGGTTTCCATTCCCCGTTGGGCCTAAATGGTGTTCCTTGACGTCCGCCCACCTGCCACATCGTATCCACCAGGGGAAGAAGCGTGTTGCCGTAAGGTGATTCTTCGGGATCATCGATGTCCACAAAGACTTCAGGGGATGTAAAGATGTCCAGGTTGATTCCGGCAGTCTGCGGAAATGCGCTCTGCATTGTCGTGACGAAAAACGCTCTGCCCGCAATTCCAATTAGCGAAAAGCCGACGTACAACTGCTCCCTGCGCCCATTCAGTCGAAATCGGCTGATTGCATCTTCATAGCAGTTGACCATCTGTTTTTCAAGCTCCTGGCCAAAGATCATTGGATGACCACCAGTTGGTGGCGGGTTACAGCAAAACCCGTCCGCATACTCGATAATGCCGGAACGAAAAAGTTGGGTGTAGCCGTAGGCCGTGAATTGAGCGCCGGTATCCGCCAGACACAAAAAACCATCCGCATTGTACCGGCACGAGCGCAACTCATGCGGAACATGCACTTGACGCTTTTCCTGTTCTGCAACTGTCCAGCTTTCTCTAAGCACATCTCTGCGAAAGGCAGACGCAGGGATGACGTGGAATAACCATTTGACATCGCCTGCGAGTCTGACTGGTCCTCTTCCTTTGCTTACGAGTTCCGCTCGATTCTCCCGCCATCTTTTGATGGTTTCGCCAAGTTCGTCCTGCTCTGCAAACGCCCTTCTGATTTCGTCTACTCTCATCGGATATTTTGTTGTCCCTCCGCGTAGATAGAACCGATTTACACCATCTACAGTGACCAAGTGAGGCTTGTTCCAACTGCGAGGGATGCGAAGCACCAACACGTCTCCGTCCTGGCATTTGACCGAACGCATCGCAATCCCGGTGAGACGTGGATCGATGCCGTCTCTGATGAGGTTTGAAAGCCGGTCCTTCTCAACTTGTTCATTTAGCAGTTTGATTCCTGAAAGGCTGTCTGCTATCCCGGTGGATTGATTGTCAGCCCCAGGCCTATCCACAATGCCGAACACAATGTCTCCACCACCGGCGTTTGCCATTGCGGCGACTTCGTAGAGAAAATCCTTTTTCTTTTCACTTTGGTTGCTAGGCAATTCCTGCTTATACTCCAACATCAAGCCTTCAGCAACCTCTGAGTCGATGAGGTTCTGGATATGAGAAGGTGTCAAGTCGTTCAGGTTAACTGGAAGCATACCGCCATTTTCTTATCCCCAACCATTAAGGGAACACGTGCATGGGTTAACATCTGCTGCTATAGGAGAGGTCGCAGCTCCAGCAGGCGAGCCTGAATCTCTTTCCACGATGGATACTGGCCGTAACAAAGCACCTTGCACTGCCCCTCATATTCCGCCTCGATGGTTGCGGCGAGTTCCTTCGGCGGGAAGAGAGCATCGCTCTTCGCAAAGCTCATGTCGTCGGGGTGAAAATAGCTTTTCGCAAAATGTCTGCTACTGATCTGATCGTAGTCAGCCTTGATTGCAGCGTATTCGGCAGATTTCAGCATGGCGATCACTTCGTCCTGCCCAGCCAATTGGAACAGATCGTAATAGTGCCTTGCATATGTTCCAATCGGCTGTCGGTCGCGCTTGAGCAATTCCACCTTCGCGTGGATGGCAAACATCTTCTCGACGAATGTCCGTCGGAAGTGCAGCAGCCGCAATGGGAATCGTCCCTCATCCTCTGCGCCGAGTGAGGTGCCGGTTTCCTCCAGGAACTGACTAATATAGGAACGCAGGTCAACAACGCTTGTAGGCTCGCGGCCACTTGCCGTCCCGGCTTCGAGAAAGACGCGACCGGCGACTTCACCCGGTCCACCAAAACGCTGCGCATAGGAGAAGCGGTCGTTGCGACCGAATCCGCCAATGGTCTGGCTCTCTTTCTCGACAAACGCAAGAGCCGGGTGTGCTCCGACAGCATCACGGAGTTTCTTGAGTTCACGATCTATGCCGTTCTTTCCCAAGGCTGGTTTGAACGCGAGCGGATCGAGGAAAAGGTCGATGTCTTCTGAAAATCTTTGAATCAGGTTCCAACCTTTCGACAGGCTCGTACCACCTTTGAAGATGACTTTGTCGCCGGCGGTGACGGAGATGATTCGTAGCGCCTCGGTGACGTAGTAATCCTTCTCAATGACTGCGGGGCGCAACCCGCGCTCCCCAAAATGCTTCGCAGCCCTGAGAATCGCCTGCTCGAAATCTGGATGTTCATACAGCTTCATTTCGCCCCTCCAGCGGTGTCGCCGCCCCGCTCGAATTCAGTTTTCTCGGTCTCGCCGAAGTCCTGTTTCTCGTCCATGATTCCCTTCGCCTGCCAGCGTTTCGCGCATGGCAGGCCGGCCAGAAGCCCGAAGTCGAACTTGGAAAACGGATTCAGAGAAGCCCGTAGCCTCTGCATCATTTCAGCCGGTTTGCCGATCTGTTCGCCAACAGCTCCAAGAATCGCGCGCACCCTTGGGGGTTCAGAGTCCGCCACTTTGAGAAGACGCTCAAAGCGGCCACTTTCAGAGAGCAGCGCCACGGTTCGGTCGGTGGTTTCCTCTGGCGAGAGTTCGCTGCTTTTTGCTCCCCGTCTCAGGAAGTCAAGCAGAGCAGCATCGGCTTCGGACAACCTGGCCCATGCCTCCGGTCGCCGGGTGTGAACAACGGTCTCGCTGCCAATGAGTTTCCGGGGCAGGCTGAGCGCGCTGGTAGAAACCTCGCTGCGCCGTGCGGTTTGCGTGGTAAAGCCGAGAAGATTGGCGGCGGCGATACCCGCTGGATAGACAGTCTTGCGGCGGGACGCGAGTTCTTGGATGGCAGTTGGACTTGGCAAGCTCTTCCCGAACGCCGTTTGTCGGGCACTATAGTAGACGCCTTTGCTGAGGCGTTCGATAGTCCCTTCGCGCGTGAGGCGTGACAGTGATTGCGCAACAGCCGAAAACGGCAGGTCGCCGAAATCTTCAAGTCTCCATAGGCGTTCGCCCGCGCACCCGATCCGGCGGCGGACAAGACCCATGATCGGACTCGACTCCGTTGGCTGTTTTGATTGCGTTCTCACGCTGTCAGTATCCTTCAACGGTATCGTATTGTCAAGTTTTCTTGCAATAAAACTTGACGAAATACACTTATTTTCCTAAATGCTCCGCAGTTGTCCGCAGGCATGGTTTCAGACCCTGCGGACAACTGCGGAGCAGATAAGCGATTCTTTGCGGTTGGTGCGGTTCTTTCCGATGCATTCTGATTCTCAGCCGTTCGTTAGTGTTGCGGTTTAGAGCGACGCTTTCACGGCGATAACACGGGTTCAAATCCCGTCGGGGACGCCAATAAACTAAAAGACTTAGAGGAAATCGGATCGAATCCTGAGGTTTTGAAAGGGTTCGATACGAAAAAGTCACACTCAGCTTTCCACTTCTTCCTCCCTTTCTTCCGTATGATCTGCCGTGCGACTCGGCTGTGCGTTTTACGTCCGTTACGGTTTGGGTATCCAGCACTGTGAATTGGCGAGTTGCGCGACAGTTGCCAGCTGAATCGAGATGGGCTCGATGTTTTTTGCGTTCTTACTGCGCGGCTTTTGGGATTCATTGTGCGCAAAGCAGACTTCAGGTTCCAGCTTGATCGCGCTGCGCTTGGTTTGGGTTCTGGTTTGTGTGGAGGCCGTAAGGGGAAACAGCGACTTAGGGACGGCGACAAGGTTCATTCCATCTTGGCCAGGGAGGCAGAGAGGTGGGGAAGGTGTTCCCGGGCACCTGATGCTGTTCGAGGGAGCGAAGATGCAGGACTTGGGCCAGGGCCTGTTCCCACTCCCTGAGTGGTGGCGACGGGAGAGCCAGTTTTCCTCAGTTCAAGAAGCGACGAGTGCGCTGTAACTGGTTACTGAAGCGAGGAGCGACGCAGACATGGGGAAAACTGGCCCCGTCCCTGCGGGTTGCGGCGAAAATCTGTCCATACTGCGTTCTCGCCCTTGGCGGTGGGGTCGCCACAGCTCTCGGACTCGGCCTTGTCTGGACCGATTTTCGCTTGCAACGCCATCCATCCAGGTAGTGTGAACAGGCCCTAGATGGATGGCCTGCAGGAGTAACAGCAAAGGCGGAAGCTGCATTCCTGCCAGGTCATCAGGCTTTTGCTTTCAGCAGTTCGAGGGCTTTGTCGAGGGCGGCGTCGGCTTTGGGTGGTGCTGCACCGGTTTCCTCGTCCTCGGCTTCCTGCTCTGGGGTGGGGCCCACGGCGACGGTGGGGGTGATGGCGTCCATCATGATTTTTTTGCCGGAAGGGGTGGCGTACTCTGCTACGGTAAGCAGGAGTGCGGCTCCGTCGGGCAGTTCGATGGTTTTCTGGACGGTTCCCTGGCCGAAGCTGTGTTCACCGACGACATCGGCGCGCTTGCTGTCGCCGAGTGCACCGGCGGCGAGCTCAGCGGCACCGGCAGTGCCGCGGTTGATGAGCACGGCGAGAGGCGCGTCGGTGATCCACTTGGCGGGGTCGGCGGTGATGGTCTGGGTGGGGAATTTCTGTCCGCTGAGGGTGGCGAGTGTGCCCTGCTTGAGGAAGAGGTTGGCGAGGCGAGTGCCCTGATCGAGGTCGCCCTGGGCGACGTCACGGAGGTCGAGGAGGACCTTCTTGTTTCCGCTTTTGCCCATGGTTTTAAGGCGGGCAGCAATTTCGTCGACGCGGGCGGCGGTGAGCTCGCCAGGCTTGAGGTAGAGGATGGAGGAGCTGTCGAACTGCTGCTCGGCCATGACTGGCATGGAGGCCGCGACGCGGGTCATGCTGACCTTGTCGGGGTCGGACTTGCGGGGGCGGATGACGGCGACGGTGATGGTGGAGCCGGGCTTGCCCTCAAGCAGGAGCTTGATGACGGCGAGAGGGAGCTCGCGGGTGGACTGGTCGCCGATGGCCTCAATGATGTCGCCGTCGGTGAAGTGCTCCTTGTCGGCAGGTGAGCCGGGGACGACGGTTACGACGGTGGCGTAGCCGTAGCGCTTGGAAATGACGATGCCGACCTGGGCGTCGCCGCCGAGGGGGCCGTCTTTGTAGAGCTTGTACTGGGCCGGGGTGAGGTAGCTGGAGTCCGGGTCGAGGGTTTCAAGCAGGCCGTGGAGCGCGCCGTTTGTGACGTCCTTGAGATTGGGTTCGGTGACGTACTCGGACTGGATGCGGGAGAGAACTTTGGAGTAGATCTCCATCTGCTTGTATGCGCCATCCTGGTCACTGCCGGCGCGAACGGCGTGGAGGCCGAACTCGCCTGCGATGAGGGCAACGAGGAGGGCCAAGGACAGGACAAACACCGAACGCTGAAAGAAACGACTCATTCTCACCCCAATACGGACTGGCAAAGCGGTTTGGAAGGCGCGCTCAGCCGATAGTCGAATCATATAGCAAATGCGGGAAGACTGGCTTTTACGCATGATTCGGTGGCTCAACGAGTGTTGGACGGGGCGAGGGGGCGGGTGGTCACCGGGAAATGGGCTCGGATGGGGGTAAATGCGGATTGTGCCCGTAAAATGGAAGAGACATCTGTTCGCAGATCGACCGAAAATCCTGTTTAGGGGCCGTCTTCCATGTCGAATATTCTTGAGCATTTGCCTACGGGTCAGAAGGTTGGCATCGCCTTCTCCGGTGGGCTTGACACGAGCGCAGCGTTGCACTGGATGAAGCAGAAGGGCGCGCTGCCGTATGCGTACACTGCCAACCTGGGCCAGCCGGATGAGACTGACTATGAGGAGATTCCGCGCAAGGCACTGGAGTATGGGGCGGAGAAGGCGCGGCTGATCGACTGCCGGTTGCAGTTGGTGCGGGAAGGCATTGCCGCGCTGCAGAGCGGGGCGTTCCACATTTCGACGGCAGGAGTGACGTACTTCAACACGACTCCGATTGGCCGCGCGGTGACCGGGACGATGCTGGTGAGCGCGATGAAGGAGGACGACGTCAGCATTTGGGGCGATGGGAGCACATACAAAGGGAACGACATTGAGCGGTTTTACCGCTACGGTCTGCTGGTGAACCCGGATCTGAAGGTGTACAAGCCGTGGCTGGACGCGGAGTTTATCGAGGAGTTGGGCGGCCGGGCGGAGATGTCGGAGTTTATGAGGAAGTCTGGCTTTGCCTACAAGATGTCGGCGGAGAAGGCGTACTCGACGGACTCGAATATCTTGGGCGCGACGCACGAGGCGAAGGACCTGGAGCACCTGAACAGCAGCATGAAGATTGTGGTGCCGATCATGGGCGGGACAGCCTTTTGGCGGGACGACGTGGCGGTGCAGGCCGAGCAGGTGACGGTGCGGTTTGCCGAGGGCTGGCCGGTGGCGCTGAACGGGGTGGAGATTGCCGACCCGGTGGAGCTGATGCTGGAGGCGAACCGGATTGGCGGGCGGCACGGGCTGGGGATGAGCGACCAGATTGAGAACCGGATTATCGAGGCCAAGAGCCGGGGGATCTACGAGGCTCCAGGGCTGGCGCTGCTGTACATTGCGTACGAGCGGCTGATTACGGGCATCCACAATGAGGACACGATTGAGCAGTACCGGGACAATGGGCGGAAGCTGGGACGGCTGCTGTACCAGGGTCGGTGGTTTGACTCGCAGGCGATTATGCTGCGGGAGAGCGCGCAGCGTTGGGTGGCGAGGCCGATTACGGGCGAGGTGACGCTGGAGCTGCGGCGGGGCAATGACTACTCGATTTTGAACACGGAGTCGCCGAACCTGACCTTCCAGCCGGAGCGGCTGACGATGGAGAAGGGCGAATCGACGTTCTCACCGCGGGACCGGATTGGGCAGTTGACGATGCGGAACCTGGACATTATGGACACGCGGGCGAAGCTGCTGACGTATGCCGAGACGGGGTTGCTGTCGCTGGTGAGCGGGACGACGATGCCGCAACTGAAGGGGACGGACGGCAAGGAATAGCCGGCTGGAGGTGGATTGGGCAAGACAACAGGGCGCTCCCGATGGGGACGCCCTTTTTGCTTGCGCGTGATGCTGCGGAGTTAGAGGGACTTGTGGGTTCCGTCGCAGAGGACCGGGTTGGCACTGTGCTTGCAGCCGCAGAAGTAGACGGTTTTGGTTTCCGTGGCTTCGAACTTGACGGGGGTGAAGTCGGAGCCCTTGTGGCTGCCGTCGCAGAAGGGCTGCTTGGCGCTTTTGCCGCAGGCGCACCAGAAGTACGATTTTCCGGCCTCGACGGCGACGGGATAGGGGCTTTTCTGAGCGATGGTGGGTTCGGACATTTGGCTTTCTCCTTGGGAATGATTGCGATGGGCGATGGAGGCAGGGGAATGCCTGCTTGGTTGCGGTAGTCCCGGCAAAGTGGGCCGCAGGAAAGGTGCGTGTTTCCAGTATAGGCCGGGCGGGGGTGGGCGGGGCAAAAGGAGCGGAGCGGGCGGGAGGCAGCACTTGTCAATTTTTCATGATTGATAGCTTGTGAGAGTTATATGGCCGTGTTACATTGCCGCATGGCTCTAGGCAAACTTTCCGACTACACGAAATTCTATGCTCCCAAAGGGATTGATCCGAAGCTAAAAACTCCGGAGGCGAAAACCAAGGCAAAGTACGCACTGGGGAGTTATCTTGCGGCCTTCCAGTACTTTTCGCAGACGTGGGGATCCGTGCTGATCAATGACGCCGCGGACGGTGGCACGGCGCTGCTGGGCTTTGAGAACGACTACATGTCGGTGGTTCCGGATGGCGCGCTGTACAAGGCGTTTTCAAAGGCAGGGTGCATTGGATTTGTGGTGGAGAACGTGTTCAAGCAGTTGGAGCTGTATGATCCGACGAAAGACGTGAAGAAAGATGACAGCAAGAAGACCTACAAGGACCTGGAGTACGACCTGGCAGGCAGCCAGGGGAAGAGCGCAGTGTATGCGCGGCTGGACCGGGTGGCGATCGGCAAACTGCTTGCCGGGCAGCATTTGAATGCGAACCAACTGAACCAGTACGAGACATCGATGCGGAAGGGTCTGATTCCGAGCGGGAGTACGGGAGCCGATGGAATCAAGTTTGACCAGGGGGCGTGGGTGGTGAAGATTACGATCTCCATTGCGCAGGCGAATCAGATGGATAATACGCTAAGCCCGATGGCAGACGAGGTGCGGGACGGGAATGATATTTACCTGAACTTCAACCAGCTTGCGCATCGCCACTGAGCTGGGTTGGAGGGGACAAGCACGGGAGCCCTGCCGGATGGCGGGGCTTTTTTGCCGAATGGGGAATATTTCCCACCCCAGGGGCGCTTGGCGAATATGAATGATTCGTCATGGGGGCAAGCATCGCAATTCTGTATGCTCAGTTATCAGAGACTCCTTCCGGAGCGCGGCTCAATGGCCGGGCATTGCCGCCTGGAAGGGAGTTCGTTCCGCCAATATCCAAAGAGCAAACCTCGGTTCGTGTCGTTGCGATGCGGCAGTGATGGTTGTTCGCAATAGACTGAGAATTCCACATGCATGGTTTCAACTCGCGGCTTTTGCGGGGATTGTATTGCGTACTTTTGGTGGTGGGCTGCAGAACTGTCATTGGGCAGCAAAGCGACCCGGCTCAGAATCCTCCTGCGGAGCCGAAGCACAGTTCCCTTCCCGACGCTCCCAGCCCTAGTGCGGGCGCGGCTGTGCAGTCCGTTCCGGCCGACCAACAGCAGACGAAACGGATACTGGGAATGCTGCCGAACTTCCGGTCGGTAAGTGCCGGAGAGGTGGTGCCCAAGGAAACGGCGCGGCAGAAGTTGGTGACGGCGACGGAGGACAATTTTGACTACACGTCGTTGTTCTTAGCGGGGTTTATTGCGGCCGACTCGTTTGCGTCGAAGTCGACGCCGGAGTTCCACCAGGGAGCGGCTGGATTTGCGCGGTACTATTGGCACACGGTGGCCGATCAGGCGGTGGAGAACTACTTTGTGGAGTTGATTGTACCGGCGATCGCGCACCAGGATTCGCGGTACTATGCGATGGGCAAGGGCGGAGGCGGCATGTGGAAGCGCGCTGGTTACTCCCTTAGCCGGGTGCTGGTTACGCGGACGGACGGTGGGAAGCGTGCCTTCAACATCTCGGAGGTAGCGGGCTCGGCGGCGGCGGTGAGCGTTTCGACCTTCTATTACCCGAGCCTGGAACGGACTCCGATGAATGGGTTGCGGAACTGGGGACTTGATATTACATACGACTCGGTGACGTTCGTTTTCCATGAGTTCTGGCCGGATATCCACAGCGCGGTGTTCAAGAGGAAGAGCGGGCAGGTTCCAGCCGTCGGACCGGTCAAGGTAGATTAGAGCCGGTTCGGCTGCGGATCCGCCAGATACCTGGCTGCGTGCGAGGAAGGCGCTCGCGGCTTCCCCTTGCCATCGTGATTGATCCCTCAGGCTCAAGGCAAGACCAGCCACTCCACGGGGCTAAACGGGCTACCGCGTCCAGGATTGACAGTTTGATAGAGACGGACAGGGCATCACTGGTGACGCACGACGATTCGGTCCAGGCGGTCTGCGAAACGCGCGCTATGTGGTCACGTTGCTCACGCCGGACGAGTGGGCGGATCAGGATTTATAGGAGCAGTTCTACTCCACCCCACGGAAGAAGACCTGTCCGCGGGGGCCCCGGTTTGCGCCGCAACCCGCAGGGACGGGGCCAGTTTTCCCCATTTCTGCGTCGCTGCTCACTTCAGTAACCAGTTACAGCGCACTCGTCGCTTCTTGAACTGAGGAAAACTGGCTCTCCCGTCGCCACCATTCAGGTAGTGTGAACAGGCCCCAGATGGATCACTGCACCAGAGCAGATGCTTCTGTTCGCCTACCGCTTGTCGACCGAAGAGATTGCCGCAAGGATAGTCCGGTCGATGCGTTCTTGTGTGCGACAAGAAGCCTCAATGAGGCTTCTTGAAATAGCGGTTCGTGGCGCCCGGCGTGGGAAGAGTGTCGGTGACCTGGGCTCCGCTTGCATGTGCCCTGGACGTTGGAGCGGCAAGCGTGATGCCGCTTCCGCTGACTTGGTCGCCCTCAGCGTGCGCATGTTTGAGCTGTGTGGTCACCGTGATGCTGGCGCCGCCCCACCAGTTGATGGAGGCGATGATTGCGCTTTCGGAGCTTGCTCCATTGCCGATGGTTATCGTCTCACCTTCACGAAAGCCCGCCAAACCTGCAACAGAGATCACCGATGCGCCGGCATCGGTGGCGGCGTGCAGTTGGGTGGCTCCCGCCGTTCCCACTGTTGCAATGACCGCGGTCTCCTGGTCGTTGCCTGCATCCATCAAGATCTTTTGTCCTCCGCTGAATCCGGCAACGCCGGTGACCTTGATGTTGGTTGCGCCAGCGGCAGAGGAGATAGCCATCGTCGAGGTGGCTTGCGTCGCAAAATCGGCACAGTTGCTATCGCTGTCTGCACCGTCGGGGAAGCGGCCTGCGCTGGCTGTGACAACCGCAGCCGAAGCGAATGGATCACCCCCCGCACCTGCGCCAGGCGCAGGCGCAAAGCAGCCGCTCTTCTCAATTCCAGAGATGCCCTGATAGCCCTCGGCAGCCCATGGGTCAACGAGACCGCCGTAGTTGAGGCTGTCGACGACCAAACCCGAGGCATCGCGCAGGACCATGCTGCCTTCCTTGACCGTAATCATGCGGCCAAACAGTGGCGCGCTGGTGGTGAACTCCGGGCCTCCGAACCACTGATTGGGTTCGGGGGAACCCTGATAGCCGGCGGAGGTGACTGCGACGTCGCGCACAGGTGCCTGGATTTCGTGATCCTGCGCCAGGGGACTGTCGAGCTGGATGCCCGTGCCCAGGGCCTGGATGGGCTCGTTGCTGGAATGTGCAAAGGCCGTCGCCGGGGTGAAGCTGATGCCGGTGCCGCGATTGCTGAATGGCAGGTTGGCGGCATGGTTGAATTTCAACGAGGCAGCCAGATCGAGGCCGGTGCCAGGAGAGACGACCCATTCATCGCGTATGTGCGCGCGGGCCAGAGCGGGGGTGAAGTCAATACCCGCGCCTCGCGGAGCAGAGTGGACAGAAGCAACCGTGACAACCTCTCTGCTGGCTGGCGTACCGACCGTGACCGTGTCCCCGACGGCAAAGCCATCCGCACTGCGGAGCCGTATATGGCTTGCACCGGCTGGCGCATCCGCGGCGAGATTTGTCTGGCTTGCCTTCGTCCCCACGTGCGTGACGGTGACTGTCTCAATGCCGTGACCGCGGCTGTCAATGTCGAGGCGGATCTGGTCGCCGACTGAGATTGCGGCGACTGAGGTCACCTTGATATTGGCCGATCCAGCGGGTGCATCCTCCGCCAGATAAGCCTGTGTGCCCGGCTTTCCGACTGCGGTTACCGTGGCCACCTCATAGCGCTCCACTTCTCTTGCGACAGAGGGGTAAGTGGCGCCATAGCCGAGAGCAATCTTCTCACCCACGACAAAGCCGGATGTGCTGTCGACAGGGACGTTGGTTGCGCCGGCAGGGATGGTCATCACCGGACCCTCGGGAAGTGGCTGCCAGAGTGTTGTATGGTTACTGGCGGCCGTACCCAGCGCGGTGATTTTGCGGGTCTCTGCGGCGGGGCCAGTACCGAGGAGGATGGTGTCCCCTGCGGACATTGCTGCCGTGCTGCGAAGAAACACTGCGGCATCGCCCGCATGAGCCTCGACCGCGAGCCCGGAGTTGGAAAGGCCAAGCAGGTAGAATCCGTGGCTAGCCAGGTGAGTCCCGGCCGGGATCTTTGCCGCAGAGAAAATTGCCTGCTGAGTGGGATGCTCGCTGAGAGTCCAGTTGGAGAGATCCACGCTGGCGGTGCCGGCGTTGTACAACTCGATGAATGAGTTGGTGGGATTGGTTGGCGAAGCGGAGGAGATGCGGAACTCGTTGATCTTCACCGGGCTCGTGCTGCGCAGCTTTTCGGTTGCCTGCTCCTGTTGCTTGAGGCCAGTCGCGGTGTTGTCCCATGAGGCGGTGGCGACGAGGTCTCCGTTGAACGGCGCTTGCCCTGACGTGATCTTGAATGTGGCGCTCACACTGGCGCCCGGCGCAACAGGTTCCGCGAAGGTCTTTGCTTTCCCGGAGCCGCCGGCAACCGAGGCGCTCCATTGTGCACCAGGTAAGCCGAGGCTCAACCGGATGTCCTTGACAGGCTCTTTTGCAGCATTCGTAAACGTGACGACGGTGTCCTGCGAGGAGCCTGGCGAGAAGGTCTGCAATCCCGGAGGGGCGGCAAGCGCAGACGCTGGCGCCACGCTCAACTGCGGCACAGCGTAGCCCGCAGCTACGATGTTCTCCTGCACCATCTGGTCCACGGCATCTGGAGGAATGGTGCCCGCAGCTGTGAGTGCGCCTTCATAGAATGTGCCCTGCGAGCCGTTGCTGTTGTCCCCGCCATTGCCCAGCAGAATCGCTCCCTGCTTTCGCATCGGATCGTAGGTGCCATTTACGCGTTGCCCATCTGCCATCACTCGCAGAGCGCCTTGCTGAGCGTCGCCCCCCATGGACTCCCAGCGGTGGGGTTCGCCTTTGGCGATTGCGGTCACAAATCGCCAGGGGATGTTGGGCAGACTTGGGCACAGATTGGACTTATCCGGGTTGGCGCACCCAACCAGGTTGTTCTCCTGGTCGGTCATCACCCATGGTCCAGGGGGATTTCCGTGAATCCACCACGGAGCGTCGCCGAAGTATGCGGTTTCCATGGTGCCGTTGTCGTCATCGCGGCTGTCGATTTCGGCGTTTCCGTAGTCGAAACAGCAGCCGGAGTTGAAATGGTGACCGTTGATGACCCAGTATTCTCCCTCTGCCTGGTCGTCGACTGCCGTGCCCTTGGCGTCGTCCTTGCGGAGCCCCATGCCGGGCTCGATAAAGACGCCGTATGCTTTGTGGCCCAGGATGGTGATTGGCGCCATTCCTGCAAGCGGCAGGTTGTTGAAGCCACCCAGGGCAGGCCCGCTGAAACCTCCGCGGGGCGCCTGTGTCAGGTGGTTGTGATTCCCCGATTGGTCGTAGATCGCACTGATCCAGCAATAGGTGTTGGCGCAGAAGGCATCCTGCGCGGCAGCATCGGCGTATCCGCCCGCATCCTGCCACGGCTTTGCGACGGGCTGGACGACTCCAATATCCAGAGTCTTGCCATCGGACTGACGAAGCACCTGGTAGAGCGGGCCGTTGTAGGAGGAGTAGAGTGCGCGCGTGGTGCTGTGCGCGGCCACACACGGAACTCCGGCGGCCGCGTAAATATCACACGGACCTTCCGGTCTTTGCGTGGGTGCCTGAGCTCCCGCTCCGGTCTGGGACAACAGCGGCAACGCAATGCCAATCAGCATGACTGGCAGCGCCAGCACAAGCGCGAGATGATTACACTTCTTCATCGGTATCCTCTTTTGCCTTGCCGCCCGAACTTCCCGATATGCGGCTGCACTTCAGCCCAGTTTGATTTCTTGACAGTGTGGACAGGCCCCGGAGTTCTCTGTAGCGATCTTCTCTTTGTGCCAAATCACTTACAGCGTTCGCTGCTGCAAAGGTTCTTGCTGAAAAACGGTAACACATGGTTCTGAAATCGGTCAGCAACTGCGCTGGTGTGCGTGCCGGAATAGATCTCAAAGGTGTTGGCAATTCCGTAGCTATCCAGAATGCCATGCAGCTTTCCGGCATCGAAGCGCAGACCATCCTGGTCACCTACATCGATTGAGATGGCGCGATACTGCTTGAGATTTCCGATGTACTGGTCGACAAATGCCAGAGGTGCATTTGCGGTGTATTTTGCCTGCACTTCGGGTACGGGAGCGCCGTCCTTTGTGGGGAGGTCGAAATACAACGGGGGATTCTTGGGGTTCGGCGCCCATGCGGCGGCGGTGGCAAGTTGTGCGGCGCCGAAGCCTGGAAAGAGGGTTGCAGCGTCGGCGGGTGATTTGGCCTCCGCAACTTTCTTCTCCGTGGCGATGGCCATCTCTTTCATTTTGTCCGCGGGGCCGAATCCACCACCGCCCATGGGAGAAAGGCAGCACGGGCTCATGATGTAGAGCGCGCCGAAGACGTCGGAGTGCTTCATGCCGATGCGCGAGGCTCCATAGCCACCCATAGAGTGCCCTACGAGGCCGCGGCTTTCACGGTTCGCAAGCGTCCGGTAGTGCGCATCGATGTAGGCGACGACATCATGCGAAATGAAGCGCTCAAAGTCGCCGGTGGTGACGGAACTGGAGTACATCGAACCGTTGTAGATGGTCTTGGAGTCGGGGAGGACGACGATCATCTCCGCAGCGCCCTGCGCGGTTGCGCCTTCGATGGTCTGCGGAACGTGGATTTCGTGTGTCCACTGCTCTGCGCCGATGGAGTAGCCGTGGAGGGCATAGACGACGGGATAGCGGCGATGGGGATTGAGTTTGTAGCTGGGGGGCAGGAATACGATGACATCGCGGTCGACTGCTTCGCCTTCGAGGCTGCCTTCCATCGCCGCGCTGTGTACCTTGATGTGCTCTACGGCCACAGGCTTTGCGCCCGGAACCACCGCCGGGACAATGGTCTGGACCTGAGCTGAAAGCAGGGTCGCCATCAGAATGTTCATTCCTAGAAGTGTTGCAACACGGAAGTTTTTCGTCTTCATCTTGAGCCTCGATTGAAAATTTCTTGAATTCTCGGGAGATGGACATCCCAAAGGAGTCCGGGTTAGTTTTTGACGCCGTGGAAAAGTCTGGGGGCGAAGTCGTTGAGGTCCCTTCGCCAGGTGAGCCATTCGTGCGAGGTTCCAGGAGAAGAATAGTAGACGTACTTGATTCCCGCATTCTCCAGCATTTTGCGGAAGGCTCCGACAGAAGCTGGGAAGGGATTCGGCTCTTGCGTCCCAAGGCCGAGCCAGAGCAGCTTCACCTTCTGGTCGAACGCCGCACCATCCTTGAATCGGCCATCGAAGGCTGTCGCTGGATTCAGCGCATCGGTGCTCAGGCCATTCATTGTGCCACTGAATCCAGCCATGTAGGCAAACGTATCCAGATGGCCCGTTGCCAGGTGCAGAGCCTGGTTTGCTCCCATTGACAGGCCGGCCATTGCGCGATGCTCCCTGTCCGGGATCGTCCGGAAGGTAGCGTCGATCATCGGGATGACCTCTTTGGTCATGACATCCTCAAAGGCGGCGGTATCCGCGCCGCGGCCCGAGGCAGCTGGCCCAAATGGACCGGCGGGGACGGATGCATAACCATTGTCCATCACAATGATCATGGGCACTGCCTTGTTGCCTGCAATTAGATTGTCGAGAATCAAGTTGGCGTGTCCCTGGAAGATCCATCCGGTTTCGTCTTCTCCCGATCCGTGCTGAAGATAAAGCACCGGATAGCGCGCAGTTAGGTTGGCATCATAATCCGGTGGTGTGTAGACGAAGCAACGCCGCCATTGGCCGGTGATTTTCGAGTGATAGCTGCGAATGCGGACATCGCCGTGCGGAACGTCTCTCGCCAGGTAATAGTCCACGCCGTCTTCTGGGATCTCCACGCCGCTGGTATCTTTTCCCGTGCCAAAGTAGGTGTGGGTGTTTGGATCGTTCATGCGGATTCCATTGACATCGAGCGCGTAGTAGTGGAAGCCTTCGACCAGTGGAGGGGTTACGACCGACCACATGCCTTCTGTGCCGTGCGCCATGGGGAACTTCTTTCCCATGATGTCCACATCCACCGTCTGTGCGTCAGGTGATTTGAACTGGAAGGCAACGCTGTGGTCCGGCAGGATGCGGGGATACGATGCGCCCATGACATTTGTTGTCGCGGGCTTTGCGTCCTCTATCGAAGAAGCGCGCTCTCCATCTGGTGAGCGACGCCAGGCAAAGTACGTATCGAGAGCCTTGAGTCCATCGGGATTCGGCAGAGGCCCGGTGTGTGCCGTGCCGGCGAAGTACATCAGATCAGGATGCTCATCGGTGAACGCTGGCCATTTGGGCATTCCCTTGCCGTTCGGGTCGCCGTACTTGGCGAAGTTCGTCCAGTAAGTAGTCATGGCATCGGAAATGGCAAGGTCAGTCGCACTCGGTTTCTTCGCCTCGCCGCCCGTTGGATGGCCGAAGACGTACTCCACTTCCGTGCCATGCGGTGAGCCATGCGCGGCCTGTGGCGAGTCCGCCGGATACTCAGGGTGCTGGTCGAAGTAATAATAGTAGGCCTTCGATTTTCCCAGACTTGCCTGCATCCGGGCCCAGGTCCATGTGCCCCAGCCGAACGCTGCATCACGGGTCAAATCGCGCGCGGTCTTGGGAACATTGGTTTCGTTTGTCGGATAGGTTTTGAGAAGGCTGTCGGCAAAGCTGCCATACCGGGCGTGCACTCCGGCAATGTACGCCTGGGGAGTACGCGGCGGGCCGAAGGTTGCTCCTTCGTCCGAGTTGTAACCAACCAGAATGGGCGTGTCGTTGAATTGCTTTCTCTCGTACAGATTGTATTGGTCGTCTGGAATTACCCAACCATCGACAACGGGCCAGGCTGCACCGCGATTTGTCTGGGCGGCCGCAATGAGAACTTCGCCTGGAATCTTGCGAAGCTCATCGACTGATTTCGCGCCGATGTTGAGGGCGAAATCTTCTCCGGCGCGTTCCGCAATCGCGAGTGGACGCATATTCTCTCCCGGCGCACCTGCCGCGCGAGGATGGCCAAACGAACCTCCGCTCTCTGAAATTGCTCCCTGAATAAGCCCCTTAGTCAGAGGAGAAGCGCACAGCTCGCTCACTGCGATTCCCCCGGCTGACTCGCCGAAGATTGTGACCTTATGCGGATCTCCGCCGAATGCGGCAATGTTCTTCTGAATCCACTGCAATGCCGCAATCATGTCGAGCAGACCATAGTTGCCCGAGACGTGCTGGGGCGACTCCGCGCTGAGTCCAGGATGCGCGAGAAAGCCAAGCGGGCCCAGCCGATATGAGATGCTGACCAGCACAACGCCTTTCTGGGCTAGCTTTTCTCCGCTGTATGTTGGAACGGAAGTTCCTCCAACGCTGAATCCGCCGCCATATATCCATACCAGGACAGGAACATGCGCGGTAGCCGTCTTTGCCGGCGACCAGACGTTCAGATACAGGCAGTCCTCGCTCGTCGTAATCCCCGGGATACTCTGCAAGCACTGCGGCGCGAATTTATCCGCGGGCCGCACTCCAGTCCAATTCGCAGCGGGCAGCGGTGCTCGCCAGCGCAGATCGCCAACCGGTGGGGCAGCAAAGGGAATGCCCCGGAAGACCTTGAGCCCAGCTTCGCTCGTGCCCTGAAGCGTCCCCTGTTCCACCTTTGCAGTCGGGCCTTGTGCCATGCAGAAGCACGGCACGCATGTCATCGCAATCGCCAACAAAACAGTCTTCATATCAGCTTGCCTCTCTCCATGTCTCCATGCGGTGCCGTGCGGTTTCGCAACCAACATTCTCCGCGTATTGAATTGTCTTTCATTGGCGTAGCTACTCGACCGGATAGGAATAGATGTTCACGCTGAACGGCGGCACTTCGATTGCGTTTGGAATGGCACCAAGCTTGTGTTCCTCGACCGCGACCTCCGGTTTCTTCCCTACAGCGACCACCGCGTCCACAGACGAAGGCGCCATCTGCCACAAGCTGCCATTGCCTGCCAGCTTTGCTCCTTTGATTCCCAGATTCATGGTGTGCGCAGTATCGGATGGATTCAGCACCGCGATGGTAAGTGTCTTGCGATCTTCGCTGAGTGACGCACTCACATCCAGGGGATAGGTGTCGCTGCCAGGATTCACCGCCGGTTGGTCGCCGCCGGCCGGGTACACCGGCTTGGGCTGCGGTGAGTCGCCGGAAACCTCAACAGGAATGGTGCCAAAGTGATCTCGATACATCCTGAACAACAGGCCTGTCGGATTCAATTCGGCTTCCGTCCGGGTCTCGCTCATCATGGCCGTGGCAAAGGTGAATGCGCCAAGCTGGAAGAGGTCGGAATGACGGAACATCTCGTGAAAGGCCCAGGCGTAGGCCGGAATCACCTTGTACGAATTTGGCCCGCCGCCCATGTAAGCCCACTCGTCGATGGCAATCGGCACCGGCTTGGCTCTGAGTGCGGGAATGCGCTTCAGGTATTCCTGGTAATGCTCGTACTTGGCACGCACCTGCACGGCTGGCGCGCGCTCCCATTCAATCAGCGTAAGAGGCGGGTCGATGGCCACCTTCTTCTGCAGCTTGATATCCGTGTGCTGGGTGCCTGAGGCGTAATAGTGCTCACTGAGCATGTCGATGTTGTCGAGGCAATTGAGGAGCATCTGTCCGCTCCAGTCCGCCGGTGAAAGATAGTCTGGCACGTATTGGCCATTGATGCGTCTGGCTTGATCGGCTCCTTCCATCACGTCGGGCATGGCGCCGCCGGCGATCAGCTTGATTGAGGGATCAACCTGGCGCATGGCTTTGGCGAAGAGGTTGTGCTTCAGTTCAAACTGCGGAAGGCTCATTGAGCCCATCTGGTAGTCGCCCCAGGGCTCGTTGCCGATGCCCCAAAGCTTGACGTTATAGGGCTGCGGATGTCCATTTGCCGCGCGCCATTTGCCCATGGGTGTAGTCGCGGAACCATTGGTGTACTCCACCAGTTCACGGGCCGACCACGCATCTCCAAAGCCGGCGTTTACCGTGATGTAGGGGTCTACACCGAGCAGACGGCAAAGTGTCAGGAACTCGTCCGTCCCCACGTCATTTGGCTGTACTGCGTGCCAGACGGGATCATAGATGGGCGGACGCTTGTCGATTTCGCCAACGCCATTGCGCCACTCGTAAGCGGATACGAAATTCCCACCGGGGAAGCGATATACGCCCGAATGCAGCTGCTTCAGAGCCGCAATCACCTCGGCACGAAACCCCTCGATGTTGTCCGCAGGCATCAGTGAGACAGTGCCAATATGGAAGGCTCCCACTCCGGTTCCGGCGATTTCGAATTGGGCCTTCTCCGTATCGGCTCCAGCCTCAAAGCGCAGGGGATACTTACGATACGCGCTGCCCAGCAGATGCACGGTCACAGTCTGGTGGTCGCCGGCTTCGCTTCCCCACGACAGGGTCACTTTCACCACGCTTCCCGCAGGGCCGGCCAGCAGGATGCGGCCGGAATATGCTTTGCCTTTGCGCACGGCCAGGCCAGATTGAAGCACACCATGCGGTTCCGTGGCACTCAGCAAGATGCGAGGCGAGTGGTCGCCAGTGTACGCATCCTGGGCATCCATGGTCACCACCTCGTCGCCCCCCACTGGAGTCCAGCGACGCGGAGCTGGCCGCCGCCATCCGCCCGGAGCAGCCGGCGCCTCAGGAGCTTTTGAGACTACGGGATTGAAGAACTTCCGGTCTTCCAGCATCTCGGCCCAGACGCCTTCATTTACGATGTTTCCGCCGTGCTCGAGAAACTGCCCGTAGATGTACTTCGAAATAGGAGCGCTCGTTTTCGATGCGTCGACAGTTACGGTGACGGGATGAGTCTGCGCATCGGACAGGATTGGGATGCAGAGGACTGCCAGAAACAGGGCAGAAATCCTCAATGAGGGTGTAGTTTTTGTTGATTGCATGATGCATCGCTCCTTGGCGTACATTGGCCAGGCACCGGTTTTGCGTAAACGTTCTCCGCGGATAGGACTATACAGAGCGGCGAAGGCTTCCGGCAAGTTTAATAAATCGCTTTATTTTTATCGATTTTGTCGATGGGTAGCAGTTCCCCCTCGTGCTGCCATGCCTGTCAAATCGTCTCTGGCTCCCGGCTCATCCCCAGCAACTCGGCCAGTGCGTTTGCCTCGGAGTTGGCAGGGCTCAGATCGCGGCAAACCAGATTCAGCCGCACATCCCGAGTCTGGCCGGCATGCAGCGGAAGTTCCACAAACTCGCCCCGCTCTATCTCTGCCTGAATGCGGTACTTTGGCAGCCAGCCGAAACAGAGCCCGCTGCGGACAGCAGCAATAGCCGACTCGATGCTTCCTACCGGAAGAATCCGTTGCGCGGGCAGCCGTGGCTGTTGCTTCAGGATCCCCGATGCTGCACCTTCAATCGTGACGAGGATGTGCTGCATAAGGTCTGAACGGGAGAGTCGACGCTGGCAAGCAAGCAGGGGGTGATCGTGCCGCACAACTGCCACCATCCGGATCACAAGAACAGGCTTCACGAACATCTCTCGCGACATAAGTCCGGTCACGCAGAGTTGGGCGTTGTAGAGCGAGAACTCCGAGTCGGCAGAGAGAAATGTCCCTTGCCGCAGTTTTGGCTTCACATGCGGATATTGCCCCGAAAAGGTGGCAAGGGCAGCAAAGAGGCGGTCGTCGGGGAAGATGCTGTCCACTGAGAGTCGAACCTCCGAAGCGCCACCAGAGGCCATCAGGCGAGCACGTTGCTCCAATTCATGGAATCCAGCCAGATGGGGTTCTGCGTCAGCCAGCAGAACCCGGCCGACCTCCGTCAACTGCGCTTTTCGCCCGTGAATCTCGAAGAGACGGACCCCAAGTTGCTCCTGCAGGCGTCCGATCGCATAGCTGATGGTCGACTGTGACCGGTTCAGCTTTTCTGCGGCCGGCTGAAAGCCTCCGAGTTGCACCACTGTTTGAAGGATTTCCCAAGCATCCAGCGTTGTATCCATGTCGCAAGACTACATCGAATAAATCGATATATTAAACGAAAAAATGCAGCTATTCTTCGAGAAACCCAATCGAGTACCATTCCCGTGACCGGGAAAGGTCAATCTCCTGGGAATTCGCTGCTCAGGGGGGGCAGGCGGCTTTCCCGGCAACGCTTTCGCTCCTCGCAGAAACCTCACTTCGTGAGTCTGCCCGGCAGCTGCTATGGGGAACACAGTTTGGGATGGAGTCGGCACAATGATCAGACTAGGAATCGTATTTCTACTGCTTTCGAGCGTTTGCAGTGCACAGAGCCCCGATGTTTTCACGCCCGCGTCCACGAACGTATGGGGCGCTGAATATCCTCGTGTTTCTGGAGATGGCAGGGCAGAGTTCAGGGTGAAGGCCCCTGAAGCCCTCAAGATCCAGATCAATTTCTGGGGATCGGCAAAGCTGGACATGGTGAAGGGGGCCGATGGTTTCTGGACTGCGACCTCAGGGCCGCTCGTACCTGGCTTTCACTACTACACGCTTCTCATCGATGGCGCGGAAGTCAGTGATCCCGGAAGCCATTCCTTCTTTGGCGGCGGCAAGGACGCGAGCGCGATCGAGATTCCAGAAGCCGGATCCACCTACTACCTCCCACAGAATGTTCCGCACGGTGCTGTACGCGAGGCCTGGTATCACTCCGAGATCACGGGCACCTGGCGGCACGCTCTTGTCTACACCCCGCCCGGTTACGACACCCAGCCTGGCGTGAAGTATCCGGTGCTGTATCTACAGCACGGTGGAGGAGAAGACGAGACCGGCTGGATTAGGCAGGGGCACGCCAATTTCATCCTGGATAACCTGATTGCGGCGGGAAAGACCAAGCCAATGATCATCGTAATGGCGTACGGCTATGCTCGGCGCGCCGGCTACGTAGACCCTGACCTGGCAGGGAAGCCTTTTGGCTCGCCCGAGATGATGAAGGCGATGCAGGAGATGTCGCAGACCTTTGAAGACGACATGACGCAGGCGTTGATTCCTTATATCGACTCAAACTTCAGAACGATTGCCGACCGCGATCATCGTGCCATGGCCGGCCTTTCCATGGGTGGTATGCAGACCTTTCAGGTGACGTTTGACCATCTGGAGTTGTTCTCCTCCATTGGCGGATTCAGCGGAGCGGGTGGGATGTCGATGATGCGCGGAGACCAGCCGCTCGATATGAAGACCGCATTTCATGGCGAACTCGCCGATCCCGCAGCTTTCGCCAAGAAGGTGCATTTGCTCTGGATCGGCGTTGGTACAGATGAGCCTGTCATGATGCACGCAGGCATCGAAAAGTTCAACACCGCACTCGAAGACGCAAAGATCAAACATGTCTTCTATGAGTCGCCTGGAACCTCCCACGAGTGGCAGACCTGGCGTCGGGATCTCAAGGACTTTGCGCCGAGGCTCTTCCAGTAGGGAGACCGGCGAGTGGTGGGCCTGGAGCGATTCCCCGCCAAACCGTGTTCGATTGCAACTCAGTTTCAACCGCACCCCCGTGGAGGAATTCACCGGAATGCATTCCAAATTCGCTCTGACTTCGCTTGCCGCATTTTCGGTGCTCATTGCTTCCGTAAGTCTCTTGCGGGCACAGCCCACTCCATCCATCGCGACTCCTTCTGCCGCATCGGTTCAGGCGCAACAGCCCTTTGTAAGCCCTCTATTTGGTGACAACATGGTGTTGCAGCGTGGCAAGGTCAATACGATATGGGGTTGGTCAACGCCTGGCGACAAAATCCTTGTCGAAATTGGCAACTCGAAAGCATCCGGCGTCGCAGACGCCAATCGCCGATGGGAAGTAAGGATTGATCCTCCTGCCGTGGGCGGACCATACACCATCAAAATCAGCGGAGCACAATCGGTGGTGGCGAACAACGTGATGGTCGGGGATGTCTGGCTTTGCGGAGGCCAGTCGAACATGGGACTGCCATTGCGGTTTACCCGGAACGGGGCGGAGGAAGCAAAATCGGCAAACTATCCGGAAATTCGCTTTTTTTCCGTAGCGCCCCACGTTGCCTACAGGCACTCGGATGCGGTGAATGGAAAGTGGAGCGAGATTACACCCCAGACCGCCGACTGGGTCTCAGCGGTGGCCTACTACTTTGCGCGCAAGGTGCAGGAGGAGGTTCACATTCCGATTGGGCTGGTTCTGGATAGCCTGGGCGGAACTCCGGCAGAAGCCTGGACCAGCGCCGAGGCTCTGCATCCGCTGAAGGACTTTGACATTCCGTTGGCGGAGTTGCGTCGTCTCGCCGAGGCAGGTGCGCCGGAATATGGCAACTACATCCTGCATTGGTACGACGGCAACGACGTGGGGATGAAGCTGGGTTGGGCCGCTGCGGAACTGGATGATTCGAGTTGGAAGCCGGTCGACATTCCTGGAGGCTTCTCAGAGTTGGGTGTGCCCGACACGCCTGCGCTTGCGTGGTTCCGGAAGGAAGTTGTCCTGCCTGACCCGATCCCGGCCGACAGGGCCATGCTGCTGCTCGGCTCCGTTGAGCGCATGGACACCGCGTACATCAATGGGAAAGAAGTCGGTGCCAGCGCGTGGGTTGAGAATCCCCGCGCCTACCCCGTGCCGGAAGGCCTGCTGAAGCCAGGGCGAAACGTTGTGGCAATTCGCGTGCTCAAGACGAAGCCCGTGGGCGGATTTCTCGGCAAGCCTGAGGAACTTCATCTGGTGCTGGGCGATAAAACCAGCATTCCCCTAGCGGGAAAATGGAAAGCAAAGTTGAGCGTCGACGCTCGTCCACCCAGGGCATTGCCTATGGCCTACGAGAACTGGCCCATTATGCCTACGGTGCTTTACGAGGGAATGCTCAGGCCGGTCGCGCCCCTCGCCATCACCGGAGCCATATGGTACCAGGGCGAGCAGAACTCCCCGCGCGGCTATCAGTATCGCAAACTCCTGCCGGCAATGGTTGCCGATTGGCGCAAGCTCTTCGCCCAGGGAGATTTCCCTTTCTATATAGTCGGACTCCCAGCCTTCAAACCGCGCAGCCCCGTTCCGGTGGATGGGGACGAGTGGACCGAAACCCGCGAATCGCAGGCCATCGCCGCTGCAACCATTCCCAACGCCTGCCTTGCCGAGACCATCGACACGGGAGATCCTGACAACATTCATGCACAGGATAAGCAGCCAGTTGGCGAACGACTCGCCCTCTGCTCGCTCGCAAATCAATATGGGAGGAAGGTTGTCTATGCCGGGCCCACGTTTGCCTCAGCAGAGAGGCTCTCCGATTCAATCAAGATCCACTTCACGCATACCGATGGTGGCCTGGTGGTAAAGGGAGCCAAGCTGGAAGAGTTCTCTGTCGCTGGGCCGGACCACACTTGGCACTGGGCCGACGCACACATTGAGGGAGATACAATCGTGGTCTCTTCGGCTGAGGTCCTCCATCCGCAGGAGGCCCGCTATGCGTGGCAGTCAAACCCCGCCGCGACGCTGTACAACGGAGCAGGTCTGCCCGCCGTCCCCTTCCGGACTGATACCTGGCCCGGCGTTACGGGAAACGCACGACCTTACTGAGGGCGAAAGAGATCCGGTTGTGTCATTGATGTGCGAACGACAGCGGCTGCTCAGCCAGGCGCCGGAATGCGGGGCAGACACTGATACAGCCGACAGCTTGCTCGCGCACGCATCTACGGCCAATTGATTCCCGGCGCGAATGTTTCGTTTGTTGCTTTGCGCGAGGAAAAAGCCAGAGAGGAGACGCAAGTGGCGCAAGAAAAGCAACTCTGGCGTAACGAGTCGCACCGGAATGATGGTAAATGACTTCTAAGCTGTTGACTTATTTGGTGGCGGAGGGTGGGATCGAACCCCCGACCTGCGGGTTATGAAAACGCCAATAATCATTACAATCAAATACTTACGCGTCCTGCTAGACCGCCTAAGTACGGCGAAATACGAGATAAGACGGGGCATTCACAGGTGGGGAACCAGGGATGGAGATCCTTGCGTCGCGGCTCTGTCGGGTTCGCCGCTCTTGCCCTCCAGCGGGCATGTTAAGTAAACCGCTGAAATGCCGCCTGCGGGGCCAGACTCTTCTCGCGCGCCGCTATCTTTGCCCGGACTTCACATTCGAAGCAGCGATCAAATCGGGAAAAATGATGATCTTCCGCGGTTCTGCCCGATGTGAGCGGAGTTGAACAGACGGGTCCTATCGCCGCGGCTAGCTTTGGTTTGCGTGATTCTCAAGTTATGACGCGTAAAGTCAATTCTCAGCTTGGGAAGACCCTCTGAGATGCACACTCCCGCAGCGTGGCTTTTCTCGTAGAAGCCGGGAAATTGTTCCTGGGACATCCGCCTCGGGCAGCCGTGGCTGCAGCAATCGAATTGCAGGCCCTCGTCTATAGGGGCGCCTTCCCGCCGGGTGGGATCGCCGGGAACGGAGGAAAGCGCAGCTCCGAGGCCCTGGCAGTAATCCAACCCGCGCGGGCTTGCTCCATGTCCGCAGGGTCGCAGGGCAAAGCACATGATGTTTAGCGGGACCGTTTGCCCTTCTGTGAGCGATAAGAGGTTACGCATGAACGCAATTGGATATGTTGGACACTCTCACAACAGGACGCAGCCAGGCATCGGACACGTTATTGCCCAATCGCGGAATTTACGCTTCTTCGGTGTGGCGTCTCTTTTGCAGTTCGCGGTCCTCATTCTGCTGGCAGGGTCGATGCTGCCTTCTTGCGTGTGTGGACGGGCGCAGGAGCCGACGAAGCATCAGGAAAAGCTATACAACGATGAGTCTGGTTTTTTGGGTGATTCGTATTCCAAACTTCTGCCTGATCCGGGGGACCGTGATTGGCTGATCTATTTCAAGACGACAGACGTTTTGAAGGAATCGGATAGTTTCATTCTTGAGCCGGTAAAAGTTTACCTCGTTCCTGAGGCTCAACAGCGTGGCATTGAGCCTGAGCAGTTGGACAGGTTGTCCCAGTACTTCACGAAAGCGATCCAGGACGAACTCGTGGCCGGGCACTACAATCTCGTAACGGAGCCAAGACCCGGCGTGATGGTCTTGCGATTCGCGATCACCAACGTGCAACCCAACGGCAAGAAGAAGAACATGGTCGTCACGGGAGCGACAGACGTTGCATTGTATGGGGTGGCACCTCCGGGAGCAAGCCTATTCGTGCCGAGGCTAAGCGTGGGCAGGGTCTCGATTGAAGGGGAGATGCTGGATTCGGTGTCCGGCGAGGTACAAATGGCGTTCATGACCAGCAAGAGCGGGAGACGGTTCTTCAGCGGTCTCAAGGCATTTCAAAGGTGGGGAGATATAGACGCCGCTTTTCGTGGGTGGGCAAAGAACTTTCGGAAGAGGCTGGATAAGGCGCATCAGTCTTAGGAATGCAGGGTAGGTATTTCCTGGTGTTGATTCCTTCTCGTGCGAAGCGACCTCAAGAGAAAAATCTGGCAGCGCTCCAGCGGGCATTCCAACCAGCCGGGCAAGAGGGAAAACCTCACCGTGTCTCCGTAACCATCCTCCGGCAAAGCCGGAGCCTTCCCGGTTGCGGGCCCCGCTGAGGGGCCCGCAACCGCTTGAAAGCAATAGCCAAAGCGGCGCCCCGTTTGTGCAATTCCCGGAAACGTCAAATTTGTAGTGCCTCCCCGACACATCGCAGGGAAGCTCCTGATTGCATTCGGCGAAAAATCCGCGTTGCGCCGGTCGTGCGGACGGCGACGCCTGGATGGCAGTTTACCGCGAGGACGAATTAGTGACGGTCGCTGTCATTGTCCGGATGTTCTTGGCGCCACTTCCAGTACTCCGACCGTTCCTTAGCCTTCAGCTTGGAGAAATCCCGATGTGTTTTGTGCCGAGCCTTCTCCCAGCCTTCGTAGGCTCGGGATTCGTGGTCGTCCCAGTTATGGCAAACCTGATGGTCGCGGTCGTAGTACCCATTGTTGGGGCAGTTTCGATCATTGTCGCTGGCCCGGAGGGCCACTGGAGCAACCAGGGCCGCGCCCACCAGAAACACTCCTAGATACCGATACATTCGCTGCATGCGTCTCTCCTCAGGCGGGACTTCATCACGATTCCAGCCCGCTCCCTCCTTCTACGCTACGAATCCTGGACAGGACTGAGCAGTGTTGAACGCTACAGACTTTTCATTGGCAGGTAGCACCGTCAAAGCAGTCCACTCGTCAGGGATAGAGTTGTTGGGTATGCAGGGTAGATTCGGACACGTCTCTATCCAAGTCACGTTGGATACGTACGGTCGCCTGACACCGGGAGCCGATGTCGTTTTCGTAAACTGCCTGGACGGGAAACCGGCGAAGGCCACGCGTCAGACCAAGAGACGAAGCCGAAACCGCTATTCCGGCGTATGTTATTGATGTTATTGGTGGCGGAGGGCGGGATCGAACCGCCGACCTACGGGTTATGAATCCGTCGCTCTAACCATCTGAGCTACTCCGCCGTGGAGGGTGTGCCATGTGGGGCGCGCCTAGCAGTTGGAGGCAACTGGACACAGAAAGGGCGCGCGGCCGAAAGAGCCACCTTTTCGATGATACGGGCCAATGGTGGCTGGGTCAAACCGGGGTGTGGAGGTTGCGCGGGACGGGGGGCGAGCTGAGGACGCGCCATAGTAGGACTCCGGCCACTGGGAGGGCGGCAACGAGCCAGAAAGCCCCGGTATATGCCCCGTGGTCAAACATGGAGCCTACGAGGGGCATGAGCAGGCCGGTGACGAGCGACCAGCCGGAGATGCTGAAGCCGGCGAGGAAGCCGGTGTTGGCGGCGGGCTGAGTGGAGGCTCCGTGGGCGAGGGCGATCACGACGAAGCCGCCGGAGAGAAACATGACGAGGAAGAGCAGGGCCATGGTGGCGGGGAGGGCCCAGGAGCAAGTGGCGAGGAGTGGGGCCAAGCCGAGCGGGATGCAGCCGAGGGCAAAGAGGGTGAAGAGGGTGAGCGGTGAGGGAGCGGGTTTGCCCTGGCGCTGGGCGGCGAGGCGGCGGCGATCAGCGAGGCGACCCCAGAAGAGGTACCCGGCTTCCCAGCCGGCTGGGGGCAGCCAGAGGAGATGGCCGAGCGTGGCCTGGGGCAGATGGAGGACGCGAGAGAGGTACAAGGGCCCCATGTTGAGTCCGAAGGCGAGGGGAGCCGCACCAAGGCCATAGACGGCGGCGGTGGCGAAGAGGTCGCGGTTCCATTTTTTGCGGGTGGCAGGGGTGCTGTTTTGCGTAGGAGGAACGGCTGCCATGCGCTTGACGGCCGGGACGGGGCGGTAGAGGCCGGAGCGGCGGAGCAGGAGCCAAGCGGCGATCCAAGCGAAGCCGGCGGCGGCGGAGAGGATGAAGGAGGCTCGCCAGCCGAAGCGGAGGGCGAGCGGAGTGACGACCAGTGGGGTGAGAAGCGCTCCGAGCGAGCCGCCTGAGTAGGCGAGGCCGAGGCCGAAGCTGCGCTGGTCTGCGGGGAGGGTTTCTGTGACGGTTTTGAGGCCGGCGGGAAAGGTTGCGCCCTCGCCAAAGCCGAGGATGCCACGGGCGACGCAGAGGCTGAGCAGGCCGACCATGAGGGCGTGGGCGCCGGAAGCGGCGGACCAAAGGGTGACAGCGATGGCGATGGCCCAGAAGAGTCCGAGGCGGTCCATGGCCCATCCCCAGACCGGGTTGGCGAGCATGTAGCAGATGCTGAAGACCATGAGTGCTGCGCCGTACTGGGCGGCGGAGAGGTGGAGATCGCGGAGGATGGTGGGGCTGAGGATGCCGAGAATGGAGCGGTCCACGAGGCTGATGAAGGAGAGCAGGAGCATGGCCAGGCATGGCGTCCAGAGGACGATGCGGGCGCGCAGGGTGGCGGGCTGGTGGGCGGGCGCGTTCAGGGAATGAGCGGTCTGGGGCACTTGGTCTCTTGATGGTCGGGGGCAGAATCGAGTACCCAGTGTAACGGGTTGGAGCGATGGGGGATTTACACTGGTTGGCGATGAGTATACAGAGGATTATTGGCATTATTCCCGCGCGGCTGGGGTCGACCCGGTTGCCGCGCAAGGTTCTTCGCTTGATCGCTGGCCGCCCGATGGTGGAGTGGGTGTGGCGTGCGGCGGTGGGCAGCGGCCTGATGACGGAGGTGGTGGTGGCCACGGACTCGGCGGAGGTGGGCGAGGCGTGCACGGCTGCGGGAATCCCATTTGCGATGACTTCGCCGGAGTGCGCGAGCGGCAGCGACCGGGTGTATGAGGTGTCGCGGCAGATTGCGGGCGATATTTACGTGAATATTCAGGGGGACGAGCCGTTGCTGACGCCGAGGCATTTTGCGCCGCTGCTGGGGCTGTTTTCGAGGGCTGAGGTGCGGGTGGGGACGATCTCTGTTCCCTGTCCAGCGGAGGACGTGGCCAATCCGAATGCGGTGAAGGTGGTGACGGCGGCGGATGGGCGTGCGCTGTATTTTTCGCGTTCGACGATTCCCTTTGACCGCGACGGTGTGGGCTTTACGGGATACCGGAAGCATCTGGGGCTGTATGCGTATCGGGGCGAGGCGCTGGCGGCCTTTGCCGGGCTGAAGCCGTCTCCTCTGGAGCAGATTGAGCGGCTGGAGCAGTTGCGCCTGCTGGAAAACGGGATCGATATCTACGTGGCCGAGGCTGCGGGAGACACGATTGGGGTGGACACGGAAGAGGATTTACAGCGGGTGGAAGGGATTCTGGTGAACAAGGCAGCAAGCTAGCCGCGGCTTTGCCGCGATAGCGAGTCAGCGGGTTAGCGGGACTGGGTGGGAACGGGGCATACGCGCCAACGCGGGCCAAGATGCTTACGGATGACTTGTATCGTGACTGGTTGAATATGCAACGTCCCCGGTCCCCAAAAGCGAGGGACCGGGGGCACCCATACATGACATTTATGTCTGACGATTTAATGGTAAGGGTACCAAGCGACTGAGTCGTCAGATTACCTGGCGACGGTTGGGGCGAGGTGGATGGCGAGGCCGTCGGGGGTGGTGTCTACGGTGACCTGGGTGAGGTCGGTGATGAGGTAATTGGCCTTTTCGAGCTCGTGCGGCGGGTGGGAGAAGGTAGTGGCTACGACAGTGCATCCGGCGGCGTGGCCGGCGCGGACGCCGGAGCCTGAGTCCTCAAACACTACGCAGTCGGCGGGGGCAAAGCCGAGCTGCTCCGCTCCGCGCAGGAATGGCGCGGGATTGGGCTTGCCCTGGGGGACTGTTTCGGCGGAGATGAACTGCGCCGGGGGCAGGATGCCGGCGGCGGCGAGGCGTACGCGGGCGAGGCGACCGGTGGCTGAGGTGACGACGGTCCAACGGCCGAGGGGCAGGCTGGCGATGAGCTGGAGGACGCCGGGAAGCACGGTGATGCCCTCCTGGTCCTCGATTTCGAGGTCCTCAATCCACTTGAGCTCGGCGAGCTGGTCGAGGTCGGGGCGGAGCTTGCCGATGGTCTCAATGGCGCGGCAGCCGTGGGCGGTGTGAACGGCTAGCTCGGGATCGACGCCGTTTTTGGTGGCCCAGGCGCGCCAACTGCGCTCGACCGAACCGATGGAGGAGATGAGGATGCCATCCATGTCAAAGAGGATGCCTTTGGCATGGAGTGTGGTGGGCGAGGTGAGCAGGGCCATGGTTTGATTTTACGGGCACGGGTGGATGCGGCAGGAGATGCGTCCCCCAGCCTGAGACGTCCGGGGATCTGGATTGTGTTAGCTGCGGGCGAAGGGATCTTCGAGGGAGTGCTGCTGGGGGGTGAACATGCGGCCACCGTCCTCGGTGCCGAACCAGTCATCTTCGAGGCGGATGCCGAACTCTCCGCGAAGATAGATGCCGGGCTCATCGCTGAAGGTCATCCCCGGCTCCAGCTTGGTCGTATTGCCCTTGACCAGGTAGGGCCACTCGTGGCCATCCATACCGATGCCGTGGCCGAGGCGGTGGGTAAAGTGGGCATATCCAGGGCCGAATCCGGCGTCGTCGATGACTTTGCGGGCGGCTGCGTCGATGGCCTGGCACTCGACGCCGGGTCGAGCGGTGGCCAGCGCCTGGGCCTGGGCGGTGTGGACGACATCGAAGACGTGCTTCATGCGGTCGGTGGGCTTGCCGATGACCAGGCAGCGGGTGATGTCGGACTCGTAGCCGTGGACGGAGCAGCCGTCGTCGAGCAGCAGGATGGAGCCGTCGTGGATGACCTGGGGCTCGATGGAGCCGTGGGGGAGTGCGGAATAGGCATCGACCTGACAACTGGCGTCGCCGGCAAAGCCGACGCGGTCGTAGGTCGCGCTGATCCACTCGGAGACCTGGGCGTTGGTGACGCCGGGGTGGATGGACTTCCAGGCGGCCTCATAGATGGACAGGGTGATGTTGTTGGCGAGCTGCATGAGGGCCAGCTCGGCAGGTGACTTGATGGCTCGGCAGCCCGCGGTGATGGGCGTGGCGCTGACCTGCTCGAAGGCCGGGGAGGCCTTGCGGATTCCGTCGGCGAAGACGAAGGTGACGCGCTCTTCGACGCCGATGCTGCCGCTGGTGATGCCGAGATCTTTCAGACCCTGGGCGACAAGGATGTAGGGATTTTCATCTTCATGCCAGGTGTAGACGCGTGAGTCTTTGCCGCCGGGGGCCTGCTTCATCTGCTCGCGGGCGCGCTCCTCTTCAAAGGACGGGCAGACGTAGAATGGGGCGCCTTTCTGGGGCAGGACGGCGACGAAGAGACGCTCGGAGTTCCACCAGCGGATGCCTGTGAAGTAGGCGAGCGAGGTGCCGCCGATGAGGGCGATGGCGTCGATTTTTTCGCGGGCCATGAGTTGCTGAGCGCGAGCGAAGCGGGCTTCGCGCTCCTGGGCGGTGATGGGCACGGCCTCAGACTTGCGATTTGTGAGGGCGGCAAAGGCCGGCGGCAGGCTGGCTTCGGCTGGTTGGGCATGGGCGCGAAGGCCGGGGACAATGGGGAAGGTGGAGGCAACGGCAGAGGCTGTGAGGAAGCGGCGACGCGAGAACATAGCTTCGACTATATCGTGCAGAGAGTGAAAAGGGCGGGGCAAAAACAGAGAACCCTGAAGCCCTGCGTCGGGAGTGAGAGAAACAGGGCGCGGAGGTTCGGGGCGATGGGCTGGAAGCGGTGTTAGCCGTGAACGGCTACGCCGGAGAAGGACATGACAGCGAGGCCACGGACGGGTTGGCCGAAGAACCGGGCCGGCTCAAATACGGAGAAGAGGAGCAGATTCTCGACCTGGGTGCGGGTCTGGGCGTCGTTGGGGCCGGAGACGATGCGATAGTCGTAGACGCGGCCGTCGCTGTTGACGTATGCCTCGACCATGACAGGGCCATTGACGGTGCCGATTTCAGCGACGTCGGCGTTTGCGCCAGACTCGTAGAGAAATTTGGGCGCGCTGCGCATGCCGATCGGCTCGTCCTTGGCGGAAGCGGTGACGGGATGGGCAAACATGCCGACGAAGACGGTGGCCGAGGCCAGCAGTAGGATGGCACTGGCGAGCCCCGCGGAGGCTTGCAGGAGGACGGGTCCGATGGTGTTGCGCCAGGCCATTTTGAGCTGGGCAAAGTGGCCGCGATGGCGCAGCGCGTTCTCCTGGGAAATTGCGACGCGGATGCGCAGGCGCAGGTCGTCGGGCACCTTGGGGCTGGGCAGAGCGGCGAGGGTGCGGAGCATGCGCTGCTCCTGGTCGGACTCGTGGGCACAGTCCGCGCAGGTGCGCAGATGGTTGGCTATGCGTTGCATTTCGCGCCCTGTCAGGCGGCAATCGTGATACTCGGTGAGCCGGGCTCGAATGCCGGCACAGCCGTTCCTACCATGACCAAAGATTGCGCTGGTATTCATTGCGCCTCCTCGCCATGCAAAATCAACGCAGCCTGGGCAGCGCAATTTCGCTCTTCCTGGCTGGCGACAAGCAGTTTTTTCAGGCATGCTCGGCCACGCACGAGGCGTGACTTTACCGTGCCCAGGTTGACGCCGAGCATCTCGGCAACTTCTTCATAGACAAAGCCTTCAATGTCGCGCAGGATGATGGTGGAGCGGAAGGGCTCCGGGACGAGGCGGAGGGCATCTTCGACACGCTCGCGGGCCTCGCAGTGGGTGGCCATATCGTAGGGCGACTCGGAAGGGTCGATGAGCATTTCCTTGAGGCGGGTTGGCTCTCCGTTCTCGCCGTCGAAGGTCTCCATCTCAATGGTGACTTCCTGACAGCGATGACGACGCCACCAGCGGCGCTGGTTGAGCCCCTCGTGCAAGGCGATGCGGTAGATCCATGTGCGCAGGGAGGACTCGCCATGGAAGCCTCCGATGCCGCGAAAGACCTTGACGAAGACTTCCTGGGTCAGGTCGGCGGCGTCTGACGGCTCACGGACGGTGCGGACGAGCAGGGCGTAGATGGGCTGCTGATAGCGGTTGATGAGCCAGGCAAAAGCGTCCTCTGAACCGGCCTTGAGTTCTGCGACAAGGGCCGACTCCTGAGGGTAAAAGCTGAGCGCACTGGCAAGATTTCCCAACGTAGTATCCGCCTGCAAGGTTGTGCCCTCCACTTTAACGCACCCGGCTATGGTTTGGCATCTCTGCGGACCACAACCGAGTACACCCACCTGATTCGATGCATCCGATCGGGCTGCGTGAGAAGAATCTCGCGCGGCAAGAAGGGAAAACGAAGGGCGCCGCCAGGCGTGGCTAGACTGGAGCCGCGCCAGGAACAAAGCCTTGCGACGCCCTCTCGACTCGCTCTACTGGTATAGACACCGACAGGGGCCGAAACTGTTCCCGAATGGAGCGGAATTCCTGAGAGCGAGGGGATTTTCGGAGTGACCTGCTCCCCCAAATCTCTACCACTGAAAACTAGGATTATCTCGTAATCTGGACGGGAGGAAGCGGGTATGAAGAAGAGCCGATTTACGGAAGAGCAGATTATTGGGATATTGAAGCAGCATGAGGCCGGGGTGAAGGCGGTGGATCTGTGCCGGGAGCATGGAAT
>Ga0302155_10000301_pt1 | contig 40843 bp, 42 predicted proteins | sample I_Bog_N3_1_FD_193508 | JGI IMG/M metagenome (GOLD analysis project Ga0302155, IMG submission 193508) | Peat permafrost microbial communities from Stordalen Mire near Abisko, Sweden - I_Bog_N3_1 | ecosystem: Environmental > Terrestrial > Soil > Wetlands > Peat | place: Sweden: Abisko, Stordalen...
GCTCAGGGGCGCAGCCGTCGAGGCGGATGACCCTCGGTGCAAGATTATGGCGATTGAGGTCGAAGACCCTCGGTGCAGGAGTCTGCACATTTGGTGAATGGAACTCGGCGCAGATTCTTCATGGCGAGAGCAATCGCTGGACTGCTGAATTTGCCGCATAAACGGCTGTTAATTTGTGGCGTATCGCGGCATGTGGCATGTTTGGACTTTTTACGAACTAAGCAAAAGGAGATGATTCAACATGGCTGAGGATAACAAGGGACTGAGTTTGGCATGGTTGCTGGTAGGACTTGGCGTCGGGGCACTGGTGGGGATTCTTTATGCCCCCAAGAGCGGTCGCGAAACCCGAGAGGACATTGCTCGTGGTGCTCGCGAGGGGTCGGAGTACCTGAGCACTCAAGCAAAGCGGGCGGCCGAGCAAGTGGGTACCCTGGTGGATAAGGGCAAAGAGCAAGTAGGTGAATATGTAGAGCGTGGCCGGCGCCTCGTGGGCGACCAATCGAACCGGGTAGCCGCAGCGGTCGAGGCTGGCCGCGAGGCATATCGGACTACCGAGTCAAGCTGAGCGTAAAAGCGTCCCCCCATTTGGGGCAATCCCACTTCATCATGGGGAATCAGCGTTTATCGATTCGAGACCGCGTGTTCGGGTGACATCGAAGAGGACGGCGCGCCCAATCGGTCGTGGTCCAGGCAGTTTCTCGCGAGCATGGTTGCAGCCGAACGCTTTGTGCTGGTTCCACTTGCAAACCTTTGGTCATGACGAGAGGAAAGACCGTCCGCACGCAGGCTTGGGTAGGCGTATGCTTGAAACAGCAATTCGTTTTTCCCTTCTCGCCTTCGGCACTCCAGGCTTCGCTCCAGACGAGCATCTTTCAGGTACGCAACGGAACCACTGGAGTCGCCATGAGCCAAATCAGGCAAAGCGATGCGAGGAATCATCTGTCTCCGCGCTTCCGCACAAAAATACATCTGTGCGACCCGGTCAGTCAGCCTGATGCAACCGGCTATTCCGTGCCCGAACCGGACGCAATCAAAACCGATCCAACGACTTTTGCTCGGGATTTCGTGGCGGAACATTCGTCACCCAGCGAAGCGGCAACGCCAGGCGATCATTTGCCCGGCTCCTTTCGCCCTGAGGCGCCCGCAATATCGAAAAGCGCGCAAGCTTGAAGCCACATTCCGTTTTCCTGCGCAAGGGGTGCGTCCTTCCCGACAGTTTGGATCCGCTCAGTGAGCCCTGCGGCGAACACTGGAACCTTCTGAAAGAGATTACGGCGCCGATTTTCGACACCATGGTTCGTCAGATGGGCTGGCATTTCCTGTGGGTGCACCGCCCTTGTACTCGAAAAGGCTTTGGGATGACGCGTGAAGCCGCGACCCGGCGAGCTTTAGCGCGCGCTCTGAGGGGGGTGGCGAGACGGTTCAACGCCTCCGAGCTGATTGACGTTGAGGCCAACAGATTTTCCGGCTTGCACTCCGCCAACGTCACTCTGCAACCCCGCCAGATCCAGCAATACACGTGGCTGGAAATTGCCGAAGAATGGCATCGCCTGGCGGTGCCTTTTAGATAATGCGACAACCGGTCTCATAAACGTCGATACGGCTCACTGAGCAAGTATGGGACCCAACAATGAAGCGGCCCCCAGGCAATTTGCGAATTGATGTCGCTTATTGAACAGACCTGGCCTAGTGTGACCGTGTACAAAAGCCACACGGGAAGCCATGCGCACGCATCCCCACCAACCACAGTGCGGCGTATTCCAAGGGCAAATCGAATCCCGAGTGAAAAGAGGATAAAATGTCTTCCCCCGAAATGAAGCATTCCGAGGTCGAGACTCAAAGAACTGGTACGTCAGGCTCTGTGCCGTCCGCGTTCGAAGCGAGCTGCCTGCCTTTACCCACGCGCATTGCGTTTGTTGGGAATTATCTGCCGCGTGAGTGCGGGATTGCCACTTTCACAACCGACTTGTGCACGGCTCTCGCAGCCGAATACGGAGAAGGGCGCCTATTCGCCATTCCCGTCAACGATCCCGACTCCAGCTACGATTATCCCGAACAAGTGCGGCTGGAACTGACGCAGGAAGACATTGCCTCCTATGAGCGAGCCGCCGATTTCCTCAACTTCAACAGCAACGATCTTGTCTGTCTGCAACATGAATACGGCATCTATGGCGGCGCAGCGGGCCGCAACATTCTGGTTTTGCTACGCAGGCTGAAAATGCCGCTGGTCACTACGCTGCACACAGTTTTGCGCGAGCCGGACGCAAATCAACGCATCGTGCTCGAAGAGATCGCACAGCTTTCCGATCGCATGGTCGTCATGAGCGAACTGGCGGCGGAGCTGCTGCGCGATGTATATTCGGTCCCCGGCGGAAAGATCGATGTGATCCCGCACGGCGTGCCCGACATGTCCTTCATGGACCCCAACTACTACAAGGACAAGTTCGGCACCGAAGGCAAATCTGTTCTGCTTACATTCGGCTTGCTCTCTCCAAACAAGGGCATTGAAAATGTGATTCGAGCGCTGCCCGCAATTCTGGCGCGGCATCCGAACGTCACGTATATCGTTTCCGGAGTAACGCATCCCCATATCCGGCGGCGCGAAGGCGAGCGCTATCGCGAAGAGTTGCAGGCACTGGCCGCGCAGCTCGGTGTTGCTTCCCATTTAATTCTGAACAATCGCTTTGTGAGTGCAGAAGAACTTGTGGAGCACGTAGGCGCGGCCGATATTTACATCACGCCCTACCGCCAGGAGGCGCAGGTTGTCTCCGGCACGCTGGCCATCGCGCTGGGAGCCGGCAAAGCCATTATCTCCACACCTTACTGGCACGCCAAGGAATTGCTCGCGGACAAAAGAGGCGTGCTGGTTCCATTTGACAATCCAGACGCCATTGCAGAAGCGGTCATCGCATTACTGGAGAACGATGCGGAGCGCCATGCCATGCGCAAGCGCGCCTATCTATACTCCCGCGGAACCACGTGGTCGAAGACGGCGCGGGCCTACATGGCGACCTTTCAGCGGGCACGCTTCGAACGCTCCTTGCAGCCCAGGGCCGCCCAACCAGACGATGCCGCCGCAAATCCGAGCGTCGATCTGGTCGACCCGATCGAGCACCTGCCGCAGCTCAACACCGGTCATCTCTGCACCATGACCGACGACACGGGCATGTTGCAACACGCCATCTTCTCCGTTCCCTACACACAAGAGGGCTATACCACCGACGACAACGCGCGGGCACTCATCGTGTCCACTCTTCTGGATAAGAGAGATGGGTTCGAGCACGGCGAGGATCATCTCATCCTCTCTCGCCGCTACCTGGCCTTTCTCTGGCTCGCCTTTCATCCTGATACCGGACGCTTCAGGAATTTCCTCGGCTACGACCGCAAATGGCTTGAGGACGTGGGCTCTGAAGACAGCCATGGACGCGCATTGTGGGCCCTGGGCTGGGTACTCGGCCAGTCGCAGAATGCAGGATTGCGGGGTGCGGCAGGAAGACTTTTTGAGGCCGCCGTGCCGGCAGTATTAAAGTTCAGTAGCCCGCGGGCATGGGCATTCAGCGTTCTCGGTTTGCAGGCCTATCTGGACTGGTTCCCCGGCGACAGAGCCATCCAAAACGCGCGCAACGCGCTCGCCAATCGCCTGCTGGATATTTACGAGCGCAGCCGGTCCGCGACTTGGCGTTGGTTCGAGAAGAGTCTTGCCTACTCCAATGCGCGGTTGCCGCAGGCGCTGATCCTGGCCGGTGGGCGTAGCCAGAACAAGAAGATGATCGCCGCGGGTATCGAGTCGCTCGAATGGCTTGTCGCTGCTCAGCACTGCGGTGACCCGGAGATCTTTGTCCCTATCGGCTCCAGCCGATGCTTCACCGAGGTCGCGGAGAAACCCCGCTTCGATCAGCAGCCCGTCGAAGCCTGTGCCACCATCTCGGCTTGTCTTGAGGCATACCGGCTCACGCACCAGGAGCGCTGGAGTGAGGAAGCCAATTGCGTCTTCCAGTGGTTCCTGGGTAAGAATGATCTACAGGTACCGCTTTACGACGCCTCAACCGGCGGATGCAAAGATGGACTGCATCCCGACCGCGTGAATGAGAATCAGGGAGCGGAATCAACTCTTTCGTTCCTCATGGCGCTCCTGGAAATGCAGCGAGCGCGAGTGTCCCACGCAGAAGAAACGTTCCAGGAAATGAGCATCTCCCTTTGAATCCAATTATTCATCCACCCGACTTGCCAGAGACTATTGCTCCAGAACAGCCTAAACCGGGGCCATGTAGTGACCTTCCTCTGCTCGCGCGCTATTCCGACAATCCAATTCTCAGCGGCCACGACTGGCCTTATGCCGTGAACAGCATCTTCAACGCTGGAGCGGTGCAGTTGCCCGATGGAGACACATTGTTGCTCTGCCGCGTGGAAGACCGCAGTGGCCTTTCCCACTTGTGCGCGGCACGTTCAAAAAATGGCATCAATGGATGGCGTATCGATCCCCAACCCACGTTGATGGCCAATCCACGCGACTACCCTGAAGAAATCTGGGGCATCGAAGATCCGCGCATCACCTATGTTCCGGAACTCGAGCAATATGCAGTGGCCTACACTTCCTTTGCGCGCGGCGGTCCGGGAGTTTCACTCGCGCTCACCAAAGACTTCAGAACCTTTGAGCGCTATGGCGTGATCATGTCGCCTGAAGATAAGGATGCCGCGCTGCTGCCGCGAAGAATCAACGGCTACTGGGCCTTGATCCATCGGCCCATGACCACCACCGGCGCACATATGTGGATCTCCTATTCTCCCGACTTGCGGCATTGGGGCAGTCACAAAGTCATTCTTCAAGCGCGGCGAGGGGGCTGGTGGGATGCGAACAAAATCGGCCTGTGCTCTCCGCCCATCGAAACGCCTAAAGGCTGGCTGATGATCTATCACGGTGTGCGGGTAACGGCGTCGGGAAGCATTTATCGCCTGGGCCTGGCACTCTTCGATCTTGAGCATCCTGAGATCTGCCTGCATCGTGGGAACTCATGGATTTTTGGTCCCGACGCCCCATACGAGCGCGTCGGAGACGTGCACGACGTTGTGTTCCCATGCGGCCAGACCATCGGCGCGGATGGGGATACCATCAACCTGTATTACGGAGCAGCCGATTCGAGCGTAGCTTTGGCCACTGGAAGCATAAATTGTCTTCTGACGTGGCTGGAGACAAATTCCAGCATGGGAGACGGAATCGAACGGTGATGCACGACCTTCTTTCCCCGAAAGGAATTTCCCCATGAGCATCGATGCGATGACCTGGCCGGATTGGCTGCCCAAAGTGCTTTGCTTTCGGCGAAGGTGCCCTCGCTGCAAATCCGTTCAATTCAAGCCCGCCGAGTTGCGCTCCTTCGATGGGCTGCTTGGCTTGTTCTTTCTCCGTCCCGTTCGCTGCAAGTTTTGCTGGCGGCGGTACTACTGGGTCTCCCTGCGAGGCGCAGAATGAGCATCCAGGAATATAACTCCGGCCCCACGTCCAACGATCTTCTTGAAAGTCGCGTCGCGGAGAACGCTTCGGCAGCGCGGCACGATTCGGCCGATGGTCAAAGCGCGGAGAACGTGCCGAACATCGAGAATGCGCGGGCCGTCGGCGCGGAAACCTAAACTCTCAAGACCGGCGGCCGAATGCCGTCTCTGCTCCATCGCCGCTCGGTACACGACGGCGTCGCTCCCAATCACGAAATCGTCATGGTCGTTAAGCGGTAAGATGGTGGACATGACAGACCCGCCCAGGTCGCATCGTCGAAACTGGACCCTTCGCGTGTTTGTAGTTCTGTTTCTCGCTTTGATTCTTGCGTTTCTGGGATGGTCCTGCTGGGTCTACGTACAAATTGAAGACTATGCCGGCCTGGACCAGGCCGCACCGTCGGACGCAATCGCCGTCCTGGGCGCCGCGGAATACGATGGTCAGCCATCCCCGGTTTTCCGCGCACGCCTTGACCACGCGCGCGAACTCTATAACCGCGGCATCGCACCGCTCATCATCGTGCTGGGCGGTACCGGTGGCGATGAGTATTCCGAGGGCGCCGTGGGCCGCGACTATCTAATGAGCTTCGGCATCCCCGAATCCGCCATTATCGCCGAAACCCAGAGCCGAAACACCGAGGAACAGGCCCACCGCATTGCCGTCATCGCCCGAGTCAATGGTCTGCGCCGCCTGGTTGTTGTAAGCGACGGCACCCATCTCTTTCGAATTCACGAAATCTGCGCCGCCGATGGCCTCGATGTACTCACCTCACCCCGGATACGCGTCTCCTTTGGAGGCGGCACCGAGGAAACCGAGCGCCTTGCGCACGAAATCCTCAGTTACACTGCCTGGCGGCTGCATCTGCATCTGCACTAATGCATCCCCCGGCCCATTTCCGCGTCAAAATCATCGGGACCCTCATTTTCTCTTTGCATTTGAGCGGAATAGCGCGAAGTTTCCCCTCTGAGAAAACAGTCAGGCAATTGATCGAGCGGGACCGTACTGAGCAGCGACTTATTTACCTGGACGCATCGAGATTCTTAGGGTTCCCGGAGCATTGCTGCTAACATGAAGCCTCGACGCCGGTAAGTGCTGATCAGCTCATACCTACCCCCACCCAGATTCCAGGCAACAGGAACCAGATTAGTTCACAGGCGGTAGTTGATAGCGGATTTGAACACAGATTCGGCGGCCACGATAACCACTACCGAATCAGCATGATAAGTCTGCACTATACCCGCTGCATCACAGATGGCAATTTCGTAACCCCGGAGTGTGCAAAAGAGAACAGTATTGTAGCTAAGGCTTTGAGATGCTTCGGTTAATTCGTCTGGGAAGGTTCTGCGCACTCATGAATTCCAGGAAAGTGACGCCAGGTTGCACGCGCCGAGGTGAAGCCGATGGGAATAAACCCAGACAAGACCGTTCTTCTGATCGAGAATGACCCCGAACAAACTCGCATCATCCGAGCGATGTTCGACGGCCATGGCTCACACCCCTACAAGTTAACCCGCATCAAGTGTCTGGCAGACGCTGAGATATACCTTAAAGAGCATCGGGTTGACATCGTCCTATTGGACTTGAGTTTGTTCGATCCGGAAGGATTGGAGGCGATCGGACGTGTGCGCACAGCCGCGCCCCACGTCTCCATTGTGCTGTTGTCCAGCGTGGACGATGAGCCGAAGGCAATGCAAGCCATTCGTGAGGGCGCGCAAGACTATCTCATCAAGGGCCAGATCGAGCCGAATATACTCATGCAAGCTCTGGGCAATGCCGTTGCGCGCACGACGAACAAAGAGATCCTGACCGATGAAAAAGATCGCGCCCAAGCCACGCTCAATTGCATCGCAGATGCCGTGGTCTGTACCGACATGTCAGGAAACATCACCTTCTTCAATCCCGTCGCAGGCAGCATGATGGGTTGGTCGATGAAGGACGCGGTCGGCAGGCGCCTGACCGAAATCTTACGGATTGTGGACGCCACCACGCGCAAGGTAATTCTGGATCCAATGGCGAAGGCCGCATCGGAAAATCTGACTGGCACACTGCCGTCGAATAGTGTGCTCATCCGCCGTGACGGTCGTGAAGTCTTCATTGAAGACTCGGTTGCCCCTATCCACGACCGTGAAGGGGCAGTCACTGGAGCGGTGATCGTTTTTCGCGACGTAAGCGCCGCGCGGGCACAGTCGGAGCAGATGGCCCATTTGGCCGAGCATGATTCTCTAACCGGTTTGCCCAATCGATTACTTTTTTGCGACCGGGTTGGCCAGGCGCTCTCTCTTGCGCGGAGACACGGGGGGCAGGCCGCCGTGCTGTTCCTCGATTTGGATGGCTTCAAACAGATTAACGATTCCCTGGGACATGCGGCTGGCGACAAACTCCTTCAATCCGTCGCAAAACGCTTGCTGGCCTGTGTACGCGACCCGGATACGGTCAGCCGGTACGGGGGCGATGAGTTCGCAGTGCTGCTTCAGGATGTACATCGGCATCAAGATGCCGCTGCTACAGCAAGAAGAGTGCTCAGAGCACTGGGCGACGTTTATTCGGTCGACGGCCAACAGGTTCACGTCACCGCAAGTATCGGCATGAGCATTTATCCCCACGACGGTTTCGATGCGGAGATGCTCATCAAGAATGCAGACACCGCAATGTATCGGGCCAAGAAGAACGGTTGCCAAAGCTGCGAGTTCTACAGTTCGGAGTTGAACGTCTGCACATTTGAGCGCCAGTTCACCAAAGAGGATCTCGAACGCGCCCTGGAACGGAACGAATTGACGCTGCATTACCAGCCCAAAGTCAATCTGAAGACGGGAGCTATTACCGGGTCTGAAGCGCTGTCGCGCTGGAACCACCCTACGCATGGAACGGTTCTTCCGGGGCAGTTCATTCCCATTGCAGAGGAAACCGGACTGATTCTGGCCATCGGCGCCTGGGTCTTTGATGAAGCATGCTCGCAAGCTCGAAGTTGGGCGGATGCGGGCGTGCCCGCAAAGACGATGGCCGTCAACGTCTCCGGAGTGCAGTTTCAGAGCGAGAGTTTTCTGGATGTGCTATTCGCAGCGATCAACAAGACTGGCCTGGATCCGTCGATTTTAGAGTTGGACGTAAACGAGAGTGTACTGATGCGCGATCCTGAGCGCTCAGCATTTGTCCTTAAGGCCCTCCGGGATAAAGGCGTGCATGTGTCGGTCGATCAATTCGGCACCGGCAACTCCAGCTTGAGCAGCATGCAGAAATTACCCGTCAATGCCCTCAAAATCGACCGGTCATTCCTCCGCCAGATTACCACCATTCCCGGTGGAACGGCCGCCGTCGAAGCGTTCATCGACATGGCGCGAGGCCTTCACCTTCGAGTCATTGCTCAGGGCGTTGAAACGGTTGAAGATCTAGAGTTTCTGTGGGCACACGATTGTGACGAAGCTCAGGGGAACTTTTTTGGTCCGCCCGTTCCGCCAGGTCAATTGGCCAAGCTTTTCCGATCCAACTGAGTCTGCGCGACGTGACAGCTGGACAGAAATCGTAGCCGGTGGGACTTAGCCCTCCCGTTCCGATGCGAAGGCAGCGTCGCCGTAAGAACACTTTGCCCCCGTTTCCGTGCTGCTCCGCAGCGATATGCACTGCATGCTCGAGGTGCTCATGTGCAGTTACTAGCGGGACAGAGAGAATGGCGGGGTTCAGCGCGTTGTGATCCGGTACGGTTGAGCGCCTTGAAACGGGGATCCGCCGCTCTCTCTACCACCATTCCACTGAGCGCCCTGCCGCAATTTTTCCGCTGCTGTCAGGCTTGGCCGAACGCAGGAGCAGAAGGGGACATTGCACGAGCTTTATCACCTTTTCTGCAATCGATCCGAAGACCAGCGGATGCCAGCCGGAAATACCGTGCGTGGAGATCACCACCATGTCGATTTGCTCGCGCTCCACCACTTCGATGATGCTTCCGGCGATGTCGTTTCCAACTTCGATACTGGAAGTCGACTTCACTGCCCTGTTCGCAAGAGCTGCATGGCACTTGGCCAGATGTTGCTCCGTAAAGGTTCTGGCTTTTTGAATGAATTCGCCTTCTGGAATCACGTCAGGTAGCGTCGTGGTGGGAAACATCGGAATCACGTTAACGAGATGGAGTTCTGCGTGAAAATGCTTCGCAAGGTCAGCTGCCATTTCCAAAGCGGCCTGGGAAGATGAGCTGAAGTCGATGGGCAACAAAATCCTCGTGGGGATGGAGGGGAAATGATGAATTTTAGACAAAGGAGACTCCTCAGCGAACCGGAGAAACAACTAATTTCCTAAATTGTCCTCTCATCCTAAGAGCAAAGATGTGCTCTTTTGGACACACGCTCTGCGGACCATCTGCTCCCATGGAACCAGTTTCGCCTTGATTGACCGATGCGGTCGTTTCACAAGGACAGTACTGGCGATCGCGTGCAAATGTGACCATCCCTGAAGGCCTCCACTCTGTAACTATCTCTCTGGGTGTAGCTAGAGACGCGACGGTTCGTTGACTACGAATGTCGCGGTTGAGTCGCGCGACGCCGATCAAAGGAGAGACGATGAAATCATCCAGGTGGATCGCGGAGTCGCATTTCTTGTTAGCCTGCCGGGCAGGTCTGGCAGGTAGGCGCGTCGGCCATTCGGGCAAAAATCCCCCGGGTACCGAGATTCATCGGGCGATGCTCCTGGTGTTGGTCACTGCGGCCCTGGCCGCAACGCCGGTGCTGGCAAGATCGCAATCGCTGCTCTCTTCTGGAGATCCCTCCGCAACTTCGCGAATCACCCCCTCAGCGAAAGGGACACTGGACTTGACCTATGTCCGCCCAACCGAAAGAACAAAGGTGAGCAACTACGCTTTCGACGCATTCGGTCCGTATCCAGTTGCTGGCGCCGCGTTCGCCGCGGGAATCAACCAGTGGACCAATTCCCCACCGGAATGGGGCCAGGGCCTTGAGGGCTACGGCAAGCGGTTTGGGTCCGACTTTGGGATCGCGGCTATTGGAACCACCACGCGCTATGGGCTGGCGGAAGCGTTCAGGGAAGATACGTTGTATTACCGCTGCGAATGCGCGGGGCCGCTTCCGCGGCTGCGTCATGCAGTGATCTCCACCTTGTCAGGGCGCCGTGGTGCAGACGGCCATCGCGTCTTCTCTATCTCCGCGCTTGCCGCGCCCTATGCGGGTTCTATGATTGCGGTTCACTTCTGGTATCCAGACCGCTTCGACGCAAAGGATGCGTTCCGGATGGGCAACTACAGCTTACTTAGTTATGTGGGCGGCAACATTGCTCTGGAGTTCTTCTATAGCGGTCCTCACGCCTTGGTTTCACGCATGCATCTGAATAATGCGCACGGCTCTCCGGACAAAGGTCCGAATCATTGAGCGATCGCGGATTGACAACAGTTGCGGAGATACACCCGCTCGTTCCGCCGCTGCGGACCGAACCCCTGTCCTCCGTTGCAGACTCTGCTACGAAACTTTTCAACGGGTTCTTCGAGTGGTTCGGCAGCCTGGGCATCTTTTCCTGGCGAGTTCTCACAGCCGCGGTCACGCCGCCGTATGAAGGCCGCGAACTGATTCGGCAGCTCGACGAAGTGGGGTCCAAGTCTTTGCCGTTGGTCGCCATGGCTGGCGGCGCAATTGGCGTCATCATCTCGCTCGAAGCCCGCTACAGTCTCACTCGATTCGGCGCTAAATCGATGTTTCCTGCCACTCTCGTGTACTCCGTTATCCAGGTCATGGGGCCAGTGATTACCGGCCTGGTCGTAAGCGGGCGCGTGGGCGCCGGCATGGGCGCGGAATTGGCATCGATGAAAGTCACCGAGCAGATCGACGCCATCGAGGCATCCGCGATCAACCCTTACAGGTTGCTGGCGGCGACACGAATACTGGCCTGCATCCTGATGCTCCCGCTGCTGACCCTTGCCACCGACGCATGTGCCTTGTTTACTGGCTGGTTTGCACAGTCTCTGGTTGAACCGCTCTCGTTCCATCAATTCATTACCAGCGGTTTTAAAGGCGCCGCTTTCAACTCATTCCTGCCGCAGACTTTCAAGACGGCTGTCTATGGCCTGATCATCGGGCTCATCGCATGCTTTCAGGGAATGCGCACCCGCGGTGGGGCTGCTGGTGTGGGCCGCGCGGCCACTAACTCGGTCGTGATGGCCTCGCTCTTTCTAATCCTGGCCGATGTTGTCATGGTCAAATTCATCCTTGTCTTTTTCCCTTAACCGCTGTTTGAAGCCTCAGTGAAACAAGTATGGCAACAACTTATGACATTGCGACGAAGCAAACGGAACCCAGGAAAGACGGGTCAGTGCCTGTCGTTGCTGTCGAGAAGGTGTACAAGTCCTTCGACGGCCACAAGGTCTTGAACGGGATCAGCTTGCGCGTGAACCAGGGAGAGACCCTGGCTGTGCTGGGACGCAGCGGCACGGGGAAGAGCGTGCTGCTGAGGCTGATCATTGGCCTCGATACCCCTGACTCAGGATCGATTTGCATTCAAGGTCAAAACATCGCAGGTCTCGCGCTTGATCGCATGGGGGAAATCCGGAAGAAGATGGGTTTCCTGTTTCAGCAGGCGGCGCTTTACGATTCGCTCACTGTCCGGGAGAACGTGGCCTTCCCTCTTGAACACCATCGTAGAGACATGCCCAAATCCGAGCGAGCCGACCGGGTGAGGAAGTTACTGGTCGAGGTGGGGTTGGACGGCGACATCGATAAGATGCCGTCGGATATCTCGGGCGGGATGCAAAAGCGCGTGGGCCTGGCGCGTGCGCTGGCTCTGGAGCCGGAGATTCTGCTGCTCGACGAGCCAACAGCCGGCCTCGATCCCATCAGTTCCGGCGAAATCGACGAATTGATTCTCAAGCTCCAGAGAGAACGTCGCATGGCGACAATCGTCGTCACGCACGATCTGCATAGCGCCAAAATGATCGCCGGCCGTCTTGCCCTGCTGAATGAGGGCGACGTAGTGATCGAGGGCACGTTTGAACACCTTCAACAAAGTGACATCGGGTTTGTGAAGGAGTTTCTACAGCAATCGTAGGAGAAGTTATGTCGAGATTAGCAAGGTTGGGAGCATTCATCGTTGCAACGCTGGCAGTTCTGGCGGCCGGTGTCTTCATTATCGGGAGCCAGGAGAATCTGTTTCGCGCCACTTACCAACTCAAGGCGCAATTCGACAACGTTGCGGGCCTGGCTGTGGGAGCTGACGTGCAGGTGGGCGGCGTTCACAGCGGAAATGTACGTCGCATCACGCTGCCTCACAAACCGGGCGATAAGGTCATCGTCGTCATGGATCTTGATCGATCAACTAAGGAGATCATCAAGAGTGACTCTGTAGCCTCGATTGAAACCGAGGGAGTTCTGGGCGATCAGTTCGTTGCGATTTCGTTTGGATCTGCCGGGCAAGCCGAAGTGGAGGATGGCGAGACCATTCAGAGTGTACCGCCGCTGGAGTTGGGCGCTCTGCTTATAAAGGCGAACGCGATCCTCGATAGCAGTCAACAAGCCATCGTCAACACAACTGCGGCCACGGCCCATCTGAACTCGGTAAGCGCCAAGATCGACTCGGGACAGGGAACCGTGGGAGCCCTGGTGAACGACAAGCAACTCTATAACAACCTGGAACAGACCACGACTACACTCCACGACACGATGTTGCAAGCGCAAATCGGCGTAACGGACTTCCAGGAGAATATGGAGGCGCTGAAGCACAATTTCTTTTTGAGCGGCTATTACAAGAGGCGCGGATACGAAGACTCCTCCGAACTAGCCGCAAACAAGATCAGTGGTCTCCCGCAGAGTTCTCCGGTGAAGATATTCACTTACACAGCGAAGCAACTCTTCGATGGCCGTGCTTCGGCAAAAATGACAGATCAAAAAACCCTCAAAGCCGCCGGCGACTTCTTGGCACAGACCCAGTTCGGACTTGCGGTGATAGAGGTCTCTACCGGCATGGATGGCGATACCCAGAAGGATCTCGTCCTCACTGAGGCCAGGGCCATGGTTATCCGCGAGTACCTGGTCGAAAACTTCGGATTTGACGACAGCCAGCTCAAGACGTTGGGAATGGGCAAGCAGACTGGCGCGAATCTCGAAGCGGATTGGGGTTCGATCCAGATTCTCATTTATCCAACTGGAACTGAGATACCGGTCGACAAGCAGGCGACGGCGGTTAGTTTGTCTACACCTGTCGCCGACAAGCCCGTGCTGGTCACCGCCGCGGCAACTCCGAAACCATAGCCCGTGGCGTTGTGGCTAAACGGCACGTATCGGCCACAAGGTCCCCTTCCCACGCGCTATTGGTCGCAGTCGTCTCATGAGCTTTTCAACGAACCACTCAATCGATCAAAGGAGATCCTATGAATGCCACGCCAAAATGTGCTCATCCCGCATGCAATTGTATCCCTGCGGAGGGGAAGGAATTCTGCAGCGAGGCCTGCCGCGACGCAAAAGCCATGACGGAGCTTGTCTGCCAATGCCAGCACTCCAACTGCCATGGAAAGGCCCTTAAAACTTAGCTGACTTATCAAGTATGATTTCTGCACGGGCCTTTCCAAGCCGTGCAGAAGCACTTCCTCGAATTAACACAACTCAATCGTTGACCCCCTCCGCTCTCTGCCGGTATCCGTTGAGCTGTGCTTGAGTTTACCTTGTACTCGTGGGCAAATGTTTGTTCCCGCGCTCGCATCAAACATCGTATCGGGAGGATTCCATGGAACTGGGCATGATCGGCTTGGGCAGGATGGGAAACAATATGGTGCGGCGTCTTATGCAGGCCGGCCACCAAGGTGTTGTGTACGATATTCACCCGGAAGCCGTGCAATCGCTTGTGAAAGAAGGCGCAGTGGGCGCCGATTCGCTTGAGGACTTCGTCAAGAAATTAAAGACGCCCCGCGCCATCTGGATGATGGTGCCAGCTGGCGTGACTGATGCGACGCTCAACGCACTGACCCCGCTGCTCGAACCGGACGATGTGGTCATCGATGGCGGGAACTCTTATTATCGCGACGACATTCGCCGCGCCGCCGAACTGAAATCCAAGGGCATCCACTATGTAGACGCGGGAACCAGCGGCGGAGTGTGGGGCGCAGAACGCGGCTATTGCCTGATGATCGGCGGCGAAAAGGCTGTAGTTCAACGCCTCGACCCCATTTTTTCTGCACTGGCGCCAAGCATCGATTCCGCGCCGCGCACCCCTGGCAGGGAGAAAGTGGGCGGCACTGCTGAGCACGGCTATCTGCATTGCGGCCCCAGCGGCGCCGGACACTTCGTGAAGATGGTGCACAACGGAATCGAATACGGAATTATGGCCGCGTACGCGGAAGGGTTGAATATTCTCCATCATGCCAATGTCGGCAAACAGCAGCAAACTGTGGACGCCGAAACCACTCCCCTGCGCAACCCCGAGGTGTACCAATACGACCTGAATCTTGCCGACATCGCCGAGGTCTGGCGCCGCGGCAGCGTAATCGCTTCATGGCTCCTGGATCTGACCGCCATCTCTCTGCTCGACAGCCCGGATCTGGCAAAATTCACGGGCCACGTGTCGGACTCGGGTGAGGGACGCTGGACGATCACCGCTGCGATCGACGAGTCGGTTCCGGCTCCTGTTCTGAGTGCTGCGCTGTATGAGCGTTTCAGTTCGCGCGGCGAAGACACTTTCGCCGACAAGCTGTTGTCCGCGCTGCGATTTCAATTTGGCGGCCACGAGGAGAAAACCGCCGGCCAGAAAGAAGGCGCCTGATGGCCAGGTCGCAGTCGGACGCTCTGGTGATTTTTGGCGTGACGGGGGATCTGGCTCACAAAATGATCTTCCCGGCACTTTACGCCATGGTGAAAAGCGGCACACTCAAGGTTCCGGTCATCGGCGTTGCTTTTCCTAAATGGAGTCTGGAGCGGCTGCACCGACGCGCCACGGACAGCATCAAGCGAGCCGGTGGAATCGACGACAAGCCCGCGCTCACACGCCTTTTGTCTCTCTTGAAGTACGTGAGCGGAGACTATACAGACAGCAATACATTCACGGCGATCAAAGCAGCGCTGGGGAAGGCGCGGCGCCCTGCGCACTATCTGGCAATTCCGCCTGCGCTCTTCGAGACGGTGATTAAAGGATTGGGAGCCGCTGATCTGGCCAGCAATGCGCGCGTGATTGTCGAAAAGCCGTTTGGACGCGACTTGGCTTCGGCGCGTGAATTAAACCAGGTTGCACACGCGGTTTTTCCTGAGAACTCGATTTTCCGCATCGATCATTTCCTTGCCAAGGAAGCGATCATGAATATTCTCTACTTTCGCTTCGCCAATTCATTTCTGGAGCCGATCTGGAATCGTAACTACGTGGCCAGCGTGCAGATCACGCTATCGGAAGATTTCGGAGTGGGCAACCGCGGCGCATTTTACGAGACAGCAGGCTGTCTGCGCGATGTAATCGAGAACCATCTTTTCCAAATCGTGGCCTTGCTTGCCATGGAACCGCCCGCGGGCCGGGACTTTGGAGATGTGCAGATTGAGAAGGCCAGGGTCTTCAAAGCGATGTGCCCTCTGAAGCCCGGCGATTTGGTGCGCGGCCAGTATTTGGGTTATCGTGATGAGCCGGACGTGGCCAGGCGCTCCGACGTCGAGACCTATTGCGCCCTGAGGCTCTTCATCGACTCATGGCGTTGGGACGGAGTGCCGTGGTATTTACGCTCGGGCAAGTATCTACCCACCACCGCGACCGAAATCCTCGTAGAGCTCAGGCGGCCTCCGCAGAAACTCTTCGCCGATGCAGTGCAACCGCATAGCAGGTCGAATTACCTGCGTTTCCGGCTTTCTCCCAACTCGGCCATCGCACTGGCGGCCCGCGTCAAGCTTGCGGGCCAGGAATTCATTGGAGAGGAGCGAGAGCTTTATCTGTCAGATGAACAGCCGAACGAAGAAGGACCTTATCAGCGGCTATTGGGCGATGCCATGAAGGGCGACGGGGCGCTCTTCACCCGCGAAGACGCGGTTGAAGCCGCATGGGAGGTGGTCAATCGAGTTCTGAAGAACCATCACCCAGTTCGCCGTTACAAACGCGGAACCTGGGGACCGAAAGAAGCTGACGCACTCATCGCTGCAAACGGCAGTTGGCACAACCCAAGTCCCGATGGAACAGCCGAATAGCCGCCTGTTTTCCGCACACTTTTGCACTAGATCATCATATTAAACCGCCCCAGCCACCCAACCTGTTTCTAAGAGTGCTGGATCCTGACAGAGAAGAGATTGTCCTCTTCATTCTGCCGGATGAGCATTATGGCACAGCTATTTCCCCAGCGATTCAGAAGAATAGAAGTGAAGCGGAGTAACCGTTCTCCTCTTTCTGATGGCTCCCACGCGAAGTGAGTCAATCGTCCGTAACTTCTCGACGATCCCCTAGAGTATCGCATTCGAGAAATGATTGGAGAACACACGATATGCCACTTACCACCGTCGTCCTCACGATTGTTGCAGCAGGAGTCCTGTTGTGGCTTGTGAACCGATTCATCCCTATGCAGGGACAAATCAAATCGATCCTGAATGGCCTGGTTGTCATCGTCCTGGTTTTGTGGATTGCAAATCTCTACGGATTGTTTCAACATCTCAATCAATTCCGCGTCGGGAAGTGACAGATCGCAGCAATTGAAGCGTGCAACTATGCGCCCGCCAACCCAAGCTAACAATGCAATACAGCAGCCCTTTGACTGCAGGAGATATCGTGAAGCACACTTTGTTGTTCGTGATCGGAAGCGTCCTCAGCGTGAGCGCGTTTGCTCAAGCCGGCCCACAGCAGTCGATCGCCCTCGTGCCTGTCGGCTCAACGCCCACCTATGTCGTGAGCGAGACCAGCCGCACCGTTGAAGCGGTTGACTATCAACATCGCGGCGGAGCCTCGGAAGTGGATCTGGCCGGAACCGCTTTGCTGCCCTCTGCCGATGGAAAAGCCAAGGTGCGCAGCAAGCGCGGCACGATGGAAGTGGAAGCGAACTTTGGGAATTTGCAAAGCCCCACGGCCTTTGGCGCCGAATATCTGACTTATGTGATGTGGGCCATCTCACCTGAAGGTCACGCAGTAAACCTTGGAGAAGTCTTGATCGGCGGCAACGATCGCAGCAAACTAACTGCCACCACTAATCTCCAGGCATTCGCACTAATCGTCACCGCGGAGCCTTATTTTGCCGTTCGCCAACCCAGCGATGTGGTCGTGCTTGAAAATGTGATTCGCGCCGACACCAAGGGAACACCGGAAGCAGTCCACGCAAAATATGAACTCACGGAGCGTGGCGGTTATATCCCTACCGGATACAAATTCGACCCCGTGGTTCTGGACGCCAAACTGCCTTTGGAATTCCTTGAAGCGCGAAATGCCGTTCGCATCGCCCAATCTGAAGGCGCGGACACGTACGCCGGCGAAAGCTACCAGCACGCTGTCGAGTTGATGAACACTACCGACGCATACGCCACGGGTGGACATACAGATAGAAAGCAACTGATCGCGAAGTCCCGAGAGACGGTGCAGACTGCGGAGGATGCGCGAGAGATAGCCGTCAAGCGGATCGAGGACAATCGCAGGGCGAGCGAACTCCAGGCTTCGTCCGATGCGCAGGCACGGTCGCAGGCGCAAGCCGATGAGGCAACCCAGCAAAAGTTACAAGCCCAAGCCGATGCGACCAGGGCCCAGACCGATAGGGCAAACGCCGAGGCGGACAGATTGAAAGCCCAGAATGACACGGCAAACGCCGAGACCGCCAGGTTGAAAGCTCAGACTGACCTAACGAACAACCAGGCAGCATCAACCGCGGCTATTAACACGGCTCAAGCCGATGCTGACCGGTATCGGTTGATCGCCCAGCATGCACAGGAGGGTGAACAGCAGGCCGACAGCGACAAAATGGCGATGCGTGCACAATTGGAAGTGCGACTCAATGAGATCCTCCAGACACGCGATAGCGCACGGGGACTGATCGTCAGCATGTCCGATGTGCTCTTCGACACAGGGCAATATTCCTTGAAGCCCGGTGCGCGGGAGAAGCTGGCAAAGGTCGCAGGAATATTGATTGCATACCCTTCGCTCAACATTGCGGTCGGAGGATACACCGACAATGTAGGTGGCGATGAGATGAATCAGAAGCTCTCAGAGAATCGCGCAGGGGCTGTCCGCGATTATCTCGTGCAGCAGGGGGTAGTCGCAAACTCAGTCAGCGCCACGGGCTTCGGCAATACTTTGCCCGTAGCCTCGAACGATAACTCCGCTGGACGGCAAGAGAACCGGAGAGTGGAACTCGTCGTATCGGGCGAAGCCATTGGTAGCCCGGTCAACGCAACGACGGGAAGCTTGCAGTAACTCGAACTGTTATCCTCTGCGGCCTCGCAGGAGGCCGCGGAGGATATGGAGCAGAACCACTGGAGCGGCCGTGGCCCTCATCAAGAAGATCGATGTTGAAAAACACTTTGCAGCGCGCCGAGCGGTGAGGCTGGGTAGGATAGGGCTGATGAGCCAACCGGTCGCGGCCGCAACCGAGCCCGTCGCTGAGAGTAAGAAAGTCCCGGCCTCTGCCGAAGCTCTCGCCTTGGGACAGTCTTCTCCGAGTGTAGCCTCCGCCTCGATTCCAATCATGTACGATTCAGGTCGGAACCGGCTGCTTAGACCGCCAGGAAGCAGGCAAGAATGAAGATCAACAGTGTATTCCTGCGAAATGAATGCGTCCTGCCCAGTCAACTCGATCTGCTCCAGGAACCGTTTTGCAATGGATGGACAGAGGCGATCGGGACCGTGGCATCCGAGCTGGATGCCGCAATCCGCGGCGCTGGATGGCACTTTATGTGGACAGTGGATTCGCAAGCCTCACAAGCACTCGGCAGAACGGCAGAGACTGCGATTCATCGGGCACTGGCTCGCGCTCTTCCTGTGGTGAAGAGACGGTTCAACGCTGCCGAACTGGATTCCATCCATGTTACAAATTTCCCGGGCTTCCGCTTAGCCAGAGTATCTGTCCAGGCTCGCCAGATACAAAGTTAGACGTCGCTTGACTGATCCAAGGCACCGCCTCTCAAACAGGCAAGGATGCGAAGGGCCTATTCAGTAGCTTGGCGCTTAAATGCAAAGCCAAATCTGTATGAGTATTCCGATTCGACAAGCGGCCCCGTTCCTTGCGCCTCCAATGCATCCCTCGCTGATGCCGCTTTGGCTCATACACCTGGGAACGCTGGGACTCTTCTTCGTTGCCGTCGTCGACTCCTCTCCCATCCCTTTGTCTCTGCCCGGTAGCACTGACCTGCTTTTACTTTGGCTGGTGGCATATGGTGGCGATCCATGGCTGCTCGCAGCGCTCGCCATCGCCGGCAGCCTTGTTGGCGGATACTCAACCTGGCACCTCGGGCGCAGAGGGGGCGAAGCGGCACTGCGCCATTACGTGCCGGCGCGTCTTCTCGGTCGGGTTGTCAGATGGGTGGAGCGTCACCGCATCCTTGCCGTATTTCTCCCCGCATTGCTTCCTCCGCCCATTCCGCTATTGCCATTTGCGCTTGCCTCCGGCGCGCTCGGCGTCTCGCGCCGCCGTTTCCTGCTAGTCTACGGCTCGGCTCGAACCTTGCGTTACTCTCTCATCGCATGGCTCGGCGTTGTCTATGGACGTCATGCCATCCGCATGTGGTCGGGGACGTTTCAGAAATGGTCGATTCCGTTGATTATCGTGTTCGTGGGTCTCCTGATTGCCGGCACCTGCTTTGGAATCTGGAAAGTGAGCGGCCTTCGCAAGATCGATGCAGCCGAGAAACTTGAGTTGCATGACAAAGCAACTGAGGCGTGCGCGACTCCCGAAGTCGCCTAGTCGTTCGGCTTACACAACGAACATTGCAACGCCCGCTACGAACATGGCTGCTGTTGTGATTGCCACAACAATCCATCCCAGGCGGGAGCTCGGCTGGCCCTGCATCAGTTTCTTGTCCGCCGCCACCACCAGGATCGCCACCATGAGGAACGGCGCCAGCAATCCATTAATGACCGCAGTCCAGTAAAGCGCTCTTACCGGATTGATTCCGATAAAGTCCAGCGCAACGCCCGCCACGGTAGAGATGAGAATCAGAGCGTAAAACCACCGTGCCTGCCCCAGTTTCCTGTTCAAGCCCTGCCGCCATCCCAGCGTCTCAGCGAAGGCGTATGCGGCCGATCCGGCCAGCGTGGGAATGGCAAGAAACCCGACTCCGACAATACCAAGCGTGAATAACGTAGCAGCGAAGTTGCCGGCAAACGGCCGCAGGGCCTCGGCCGCTTGCCGAGAAGTTTCAATATCCGTGATGCGGTGCCGGTTGAGGGTGATGGCAGTGGTCAGGATGATGAAGAACATGACGCTGTTTGAGAAAAATGCGCCCACCCCCACATCGACGTTTCTTAATTCGAGCTCCTCGGATGTGGCTCCTCTGCGCTGGGCGAGTGAACTTTGGCCCGCCGCCTTCTCCTCTTCGACTTCTTCGCTCGCCTGCCAGAAAAAAAGATACGGACTGATTGTGGTGCCGAGGATCGCTACCAGCGTCTCCCATGCAATTCTGGTATGTGGCATGGAAGGAATCAGGGTATCGCGCAGCACCTGGCTCCAGTCGACTCCCACCACAAACGCAGTAATTGGATAAGCGAATAGAACCAGAACCAGCCACTTGAGCACGTTCGCGATCTGGACATATTGAAGCCGGATGGTCGCCCAGGAGATAAGAAGCGCGAACGCGATGACAAACCAATGGGAATTGACGCCGGACAACATTGAAGCCGCATCCGCCATGCCCGCCAGGTCCGCGGCAATGTTAATTGTGTTGGCGATCAAAAGGGCTATGACAAACGTAAGTAGGAGCCACCTCGGGAATAGCTGCCTGAAATTCGCGGCCAGGCCCTTTCCCGTCACCTTGCCGATGCGGGCGCACATCATCTGCACTGCGGCCATCAACGGCCACGTGATTAGCGCAGTCCACAGCAGTTTGGTTCCGAGCTGCGCTCCGGCGATGGAATAAGTGGCAATGCCCGACGGGTCGTCGTCAGCAGCCCCGGTGATGATGCCGGGCCCAAGCGACTTCAGCAGCGCTCGAATCCAACGAGATGGGGCGGACGTCGGCAAAAGAAAGGTCGGGTATCGCTGCTTCTTTGGGATAGGGCACGATTCTACTCAACCTTGTCACCGCCCTGGCGCTGGAACGGCGAAAAAGGTACAACCGGTGAAATCCCCCAAAGCTATCGACTAGGATTCACGCCGGCTTCATTTTGTTGCATTGAGAAGAATTTTGTGTGCGTTCAGTCGCCAACATCGGATGCCCCCTGCGCTGAGTTTTCTGCGCCGGCTCTTCGATAGAAGCTTTGCAGCGGCATTTGATGGAGCGGTTCGACGACCGAGTACTGAATCGAACTGCCGCAATAAATACAATTTGTTGTCCGCTCGCGACTTCCAGATCCGTAGATGGGCTCGGGGAAGGTCCGCAGGCACTCAGAGCAGGCAATCGTCACGTGGGCCCCTCTGAAAGTGTCGCTTTCATTTCGTTGAATCAGGAAAGGCGCCGGGATGCGGAACGGGAGCGGATCTCGCCGCTCCATAAGCCGTAAGGATTCGATGATCCGCAATAAAGCACCCATGCTGCTGCCTTTTTGATAGAAAGCATCGGCGGCCACGCCGGAAGGCACTTCGTCGCCCGAGAACGCGCCGCTCATGGCAATCACCTGGATACTTGGGAACCGGCGGCGGACCACCCGCAGAAGTTCGTATCCGCACATGCCCGGCATGTTGAGATCGGAGAGGAGGATGTCGGGGATTTCCTCCCGCAACTCGCGGAGCGCGGAGAATCCGTCGTGAGCGCTTCGCACAGAATACCCAATCTCAGCAAGCAGGTGCGAGATCGACGTTCGAATTAGCTGACTATCGTCCACGATAAGCAATCTTGCTTTTTCACAGGGCATCGTCTGCCTCACCAAAGCGTTGAAGATGGGTACCAAAGCGAGTGTCCCACGCAAGTCGTCGAAAAACTGTTCAATTTTGCACAGGGACGCTTGGTAAGTCTTCGGCTGGCTTGGAGTTACTCCTCCGGGGACGCGGGAAAGGACCAGTTTTCCCGTGTTGTCGTCGGGCAGTTAATCGTGCAAGAGCACTTTCAGCAGCGGCTTGTCGACCGGAATGCGGTCGTCGCAGGCTTCGTATAACTATTCGTGTACCTCTAGTCGAGGACGCCCCGCGCACCGCAATTCACTGCCCCTCCTATGTAGAAAAGATCCGACTCTCACTTTGAGCGGAATAGCTCAGACACTGCCGCGCGACGCCGCTAAAGTCATGTTACCTAGTGCGCCACAGTGCGCGGAAATCGATTGACGCTGCGCATGGGTAGAAAAGGTGACATAAGTGAAAAAGTTCATGACATTAGTGGCATTGGTCGGTCTGGGCGTGGCAAGCACCGCCTGGTCGGAAACTCGCGAAGATGTGCAGAACCGGCTGGACAATGCAACGCTGGTGCTGCACCAGGTTATGTCCGCGCCGGATAAAGGCATTCCGGAAGAAGTACTGGAGCACGCAAAGTGCATCGCCGTCGTGCCCCATATGATCAAGGGCGGTTTTGTGTTTGGCGCGGAGAACGGCAAGGGCGTGGTCACCTGCCGGACTGAAAACGGATGGAGCGCGCCGGCGTTCTTTGCTATCACCGGCGGAAGCTGGGGATTGCAGATCGGCGTCGAGGGCGTGGATCTGGTCATGATCTTCCAGGGCGACAAAGGCATGCAGCGCCTGGAAGACGCCAAGTTTCAGCTCGGAGCTGACGCCTCTGCGGCAGCCGGACCGGTAGGGCGCCATGCCACTGCCGATACCGACTGGAAACTGAATATGGAAATCCTTACTTACTCGCGCGCCAAAGGCGCATTTGCCGGACTGACCCTTACCGGCGCCGATGTGCGCCGCGACGACGATTCCATGGATGCCTTCTACGGGCATGACGTCTCCACACACCGCGTTCTGCGCGGCGAAGTGGCCACGCCTGGATCGGCGGACCGATTTATCGAAGCCGTCAGGCAGGCAAAAGCGCAAGCGATTGCATCCAACTAACAGCGGCTTGTGAACGCGCTGCGTGCGCCTGAGCCGGGCTTCCCGCCTCAGGCGTCCGCAGCCGAGAGAGGTGTTGCCAATGCTTTGGACAATCTTCGTCATCCTTCTGGTTTTGTGGATTCTGGGCTTCAGCTTCCACATCGCCGGCGGCCTGATTCACATTCTGCTGGTCATCGCTCTGATCGTCCTGGTCGTCAACCTGGTCACCGGACGCCGCGCTTTGTGAAGCGGCCTGAGGGGTCGGGAACATTGACAGGCTCCCGCTCCGCTGGCAGTCGGACGGACTGTGGAAGCTCTCCGCAGTCCATGCAGGATTAGGCCGTACTCTCTTCGGTTAATCATCGAGAGAGAGAGACGGACGCGGCATAATCGAACGAAAGTAACAACCCGGGATACCCGGAGTGAAGGAGACGCGAGATGCTGATCATTCTCATTATTGTTCTGATCCTAGTTTTTGGCGGAGGCGGAGGATATTACGGCTACAGCAGGTGGGGTAGGGGCGGAGGCGCAGGCATAGGGCTTGGCACAGTGCTCGTGATTCTGCTGGTGTGCTACTTGTTGGGTCTGTTCCGATAGAGCGAGCGGCGGCAAGCTCTTAGGTGCCCCACATCGACTCCAGTCCCGCGCTGGCTGGCGCGTAGACGTCTCCGAATCGACAGCCCCAGTGTCGCCGAGCGCAGTGACCCTTGATAACTCAGTCACTCCCACATAACGCAAATCCGTGCGTAACAAATAGTAGCTTGCCAAGCTTGTGACTATTCGTTTGGGAGATGATCATCTCAAATATGAAGCCCGGTCACAACGAAGGTTTCTTGGCCTGCGCACTAATAATGACCAATTGAAACACCAAGGGCGTCGTTGCGAAGCGACGCCTTTCTTATCCTCATTTTCAGAAGCGATTCGACATCAATTGCAATTTACTAACAGTGTATTTTTCTCCCGACCCGCACTGGGAGAGCGCTCAGGCACTTAGGAGCCGACCTTCAGCGGTCTTCTTTACAGCCTGGGCGGGAAATCCCAGATGCGCAGGTTGCGTGCGACATGACTGAGCCCGTGAGAAGGAGCGCATATAAGATTGCGCCACCCGGTTCCAGACCATTTCGCGAGCATAGAGGTAAGCGCGTTTGCGCATTGCATCGCGCTCCAGATCGTTGTCCAGGAGCTTAATTGCCGCAGCCGCGATTGCCGCCGGATCCTCAAAGGGAACCAACGTACCGCGCCCATCGTCGAGGAGCTCGGCGGCGTGCCAGTAGGGAGTGGAGATGATGGCTTTCCCCGCGCCCATGGCAAAAGCCAGGGTCCCCGATACCGCCTGCGCCACGTGACAGTACGGCGTGATATAGATGTCGGCCGACCCGACCTGCGAGGCCATTTCCTGAGGGCTGAAGAACCGGTTGTGGAATATCACCTCTCGCTCGACTCCCAGTTCCCTGGCCAGGGCCTGCAACTGATCCCGATATCGATCGCCCTCGCGAGCCCTGACATGCGGGTGAGTGGCGCCTGCGATAACGTAGACAGCGTCGCTGTGGCGGCCTAGGATGCGCGGCAGGGCGCGAATCACGCTCTCGAACCCCTTGTTGGGAGACAGCAAGCCGAAGGTGAGCAATACAAGCTTTCCCGCGACGCCGAGCGCGCCTTTGTAAACCTCCGGCTCTACAAAGGGCAAATCGGGGATGCCATGAGGAATCAGATCGATCTTTTCGCCTGGCACTCCAAATATATCTCGCAAAACGCGAGAAGAGTATTCGCTCATCACAATAAGACGATCGGAGCGCGCGGCGATCTTCTGCATAACAACTCGTTGATCGAGGTCCGGCTGACTTAGAACCGTATGGAGCGTTGTTACCACTGGCATAGTAAGGCGCTGCAGCAGCTCCAGGACATGGCTGCCCGCCTTTCCCCCAAAGATCCCGTACTCATGCTGCAAACACACTAAATCAACGCTGCTGGCATTGAGAAAATTGGCGGCTGCGCGATACGAGGATATGTCGTCTTCGGCGATCTGGAACCGCACCCGCGCGGGGTAAGCGTAAGAGGATTGGGCGTCGTTGACGGCCACTACCGATAACACTGCGATTCCGTACTCTTCAGTGATCGCATTGCTCAAGTCAGTTGTAAAGGTTGCGATCCCACATTGCCGGGGAAGGTGGTTTCCGATCACCGCTATCCGGGCAGGAAGTGGGCGGCTGGGCGCCGGCTGCAGGGTGAATGCTGGTTTTCTTCCGAATACCAGAGTCGGCGCATCGCGCAGAATTGAAGTTCTCGGTCGCGGATTCACGGAAATGTTCGGTGCGGACATCGCAGGCTCCTCAAGTCAAACAGGCTAACGGGCAAAATGGAGTTTCAATATCGCTTTCGAGATCAGCGGCGAAGCGCCACAATAGTTGCCGCAGCTTCACTTGCGACGAAGGCCAAAAGGAAGAGTGCGGCGCCAATACCCGCCAAATGCTTGCGAGGCGTGCCAGCGGCGCGAGCGGAGCCGGTCGTGTCCGATCCTTTTTCCCCAACTGCCAGCAAGCGGAATCCACGCATCATTGCGAAGCACCCTACAGAGGACAGTGCCACGTCCCCCATAATCGGTCCAAGCTTAAGTATCCGGCGCATGAAGCGGCTCATCATTGCCTGAATCTACTCCAAGCAACTTGGGATGGATGTGCACTTTTGAACTGTGAGAATAGGACGAATGGAATCAGGTCATGAAGCCCTGAGAGGTGCAGCGGCAGCGTCGAAGGGGTGCGGCCTTCAGGGGAATTTAGCCGAATGATCTGGCATCGCTGCCGCCGCTGATGGGGAGGGCACCTGATGAAGATGTTGCAAAACCAACGCCAGGATTACTGTGCAATATTGCTCACATCTCCTTGAACAATCGCGACAGTCTCACCCCCCTGCGTTGAGCAAGTTGCCGCGCAGTTCCCCACGCACCAGCACTAGGAGGAAATAGGGCGTGAACGGCAAGCTGCCACTTATCACTGCCTGCGAGCAATGTTGGCGCGATGGAGACGCGCAAGCTAGTCATGAAGAACTACAGCAAGAAGTGAACTACGGATTTCGAGCCCGCTCCTGCTATAAGCAAGGAACCCTGCTTCTCTGAACCTGTTCATGAAAAACCCGACGCGCAACCGGGTTGTGCCCGCCATATCGGCGAGGGTCTCTTGGCAGACATCCTTGATTGCAGTCTCGGGAGTACCGTCCTTGCCGAAACGAGCAAGCAGGAGCAGAGCCCGAGCTACTCTCTTTTCGCAGGGATCGAAAAGCTGGTCAACCAAAGCCTCATGATATCGGAGGTTCCGCGCCAACAAATATGCGACGTACAACTCTGAGAGAGTGCAATCCCGCTGCAGGGCAAGTATCATTGCTTTCTTGTCAATCTGCAGAAATTTGCAGTCCGACATTGCGGTTGCGGAGTCCATGCGCAAAGGCTGTCCAGCCAGGCCACCGTCTCCGAAGAACTCCCCCTCGCTTAACATGCTTAGGGTCACTTCCTTGCCAAACTTTGATACAACGGTGAGTCGAACCTTGCCTTCATGGATATAGAAGATTGCGCCGGCCGCGTCTCCCTGCGAGAAAACTGTTTTTTCCCTGGGAAAGGCCACGACTCTTACACCCTTGCCGATCGCTGCAAGGATTTTCCTCGAGTTGAAGTCGTGATCGTTCTTTGCCTTCGTGTTGGGCACCATCAGAGGCTTCTCCAGGATCGACGCTATCTTTCACAACTTTATGTCAGAAGGCGCAGCCAAGAATGTTCAACGTTGATCACGTTGGACCCCGGGGCGCATAGAATTATTCGCGACCATGCGTTTATGACATTGCCCCGCGGGAGCGCTCAGCCATCTAGGTTCCAGCAGCGTTTCGCGATGCGGAAATCGCTCGCACTCCTTCTCCTGGTTTCAGGCTGGCAGCCTTGATTTGGCTCGCAAGGCCGAGTCTTCCCAGGAGACGAATGCCATAGTAATTGACATCGATCTCATACCAGGCCAGGCCGTGACGGGCAGATACAGGATATGCGTGATGGTTGTTGTGCCATCCCTCCCCGCCGGTCACGAGCGCTACCCAAAAATTGTTCTTTGAGTCATCGCTCGTGGAAAAGCGCCGTGTACCCCACAAATGCGTGACGGAATTGACCATCCAGGTGACGTGAAATCCGATGGTTGCCGGCAGAACTGCGCCCCACATGAGCCAGGACCATCCTCCGAACGCAAAAAGCGTAATGCCAGCGACAGTCAATGGAATCCAGTGATACTTACTGAGCCAGACGTAGTAGCCGTCGCGCGCCAGATCCGGGGTATAGTGCTTGAGCTCTTTTGTTTGATTGCGAAGAGAGCCGTTCAAGATCCATCCCATATGGGACCACCACTTACCGTCACGCGGCGAGTGCGGGTCTCCCCACTTATCGGTATATCTGTGGTGCATGCGATGAACGCCGACCCAGTAGATGGGCCCGCCCTGGAGGGCAAGCGTACCGCAAGTAGTAATGCAGTACTCCAACCACTTAGGAGTAGCGTATCCGCGGTGAGTTAGCAGACGGTGGTAGCCCATCCCTATCCCGACATTCTGCGCCAGCACCCATACCACTACAAACGCAATAAGCGCCGACCATCGGAAGCAGAAAAATGCTGCCATCGCGGCAAGATGAAAGGTTGCGAGGGTAGTCGCAAAGATCCAGTTAACGCGATTTCCCTTCGTCTGACCTTGAGGCAGTGTCTCGCCATCAGGAGCAGGAACAGGCTCCTGCGTATCTTGTGGACTGAGAGGAGGCTGCATTTGCATCCCGACGACCCTCCGGGTTCCTTGACTGCGCCCAGCGGGCGGGCGGCTTGCTTCGTCTTAGTCTACTTGCACCAAATGAGGTTTCCTCTGGGAATGGTGAAAGGGACACCTCCGAAGATAAGGCCGCAACGGCCAGAATCGCCGCTGCCGCGATTGATTAGCGCACCTCGAAGTAGTCTCCTTGAGCAGCGAGATGAAGGCTGTTCAGTTTTGCTCAAGAACGGCTGAGGAGACAATCGCACCTGGCGCCTCAATGAAAGCGCCAATTTGCGTACAGCAACGTTGTCGATCGTCGACCCCTAGCTTAGGGGAGCCGGTGGCCATGTGGAACCCATGCCAGGTCGCCACTGAGAACGTAAACAGCGAGCGCAGCCGCCATGAAGACCGCGCCGATCCAGAAGCGCCAGTCACGATGCATGCGCTTCCAGTAGGGGCCGGGCTCAGGTTCGCCGCCGTCGCCGCAATTTCCTTCATGGTTGTGCTTGCTTCCGGTCATCTCTTCTCCATTACCGCCTCGGCAATGGCGCATGTTGCGCGAGAGCATGGTGAGCCGATTCGGCGATTTTGTCAGCCGTTCTTTCCACGAAGGTTTGTGACATTGAATCCTCCTGCGCCCTCTGCGGGCGAGATTCTCGTTGTCGTCAGAACCTTGACCAGGATTAGTATTTGACTTCCTGTTTCGAAAGTCTGGATAGATTTGACCGGGACGGAATTTCATCACAAATTGATCATTCTGGACCAGGGCAACACCCAGCTGCGAACCCGTTCATCTGGGGCCCTCTGGCACCCCCCGGGAATGAGGCAGCAACGTTGACCCACCCAAAAACTTCGCGCTTCGCCCCAACATTGCTCCGAAATGAGCAATTTTGACCAGCCTCCCGCCTCAGCCTGCTTCAGAGTTGACGTGAGGTCCGCCTGCGTGGCTATGCTGATCCAGCTGCCGCGGGCATTCTATGCAAAGGAGAACGCTATGCCCCACCTTGCGATTGTCCTGTTGACCGTGGGCGCCTTCGCCCTCATTCTCGGGGCCATCAGGGCCGTCAGAGCGTATTTTGAGAACCGCGGTGAAGAAATGGCGCCTTTCCGCAACTATTTCGGGCCCGAGTACGACCGCGACCTTCTCCGGCAAAGCTCCTGGTGCGACAGCGAGAACCCATATGATCGCCAAACTCGCTTGAACGCCCTCAACATTCGCGAGCGGGGCGCCACCGAGCGGTATTCAAGTGGCAGGGGTACAACCTGGAGGAATCGCGACCGGGATTGATCGGGAGTTATTCGCGCTGCAACTACGGATGGCATTCTCCCGGGTATTTCTTCCATCCCGCTCAATTCCACGGTGTGCAAATGTGGCCAGCATTCACGCGCATGGCCGCGCATGATGGACTTTGCGCAGGCTTCTTTCCCGTCTGCGAAGCCGCTCCCATGCGAACTTTGCTGTCGCGGAAATCCCACACAGGAGGACGAACACCATGTTTCATCAACTCACGAATGCCCAGCTCTTCATCGCATTAGCTGTACTCGTCGTTGTGGCCGTCGTCGTTGGCGATTATCTTAGACGCCGCAAAGCCAGGACCGCGGCCTTCCGCAATCGCTTCGGGTCGGAGTACGACCGCGCTGTCCGGGTGCATGGCTCACCGCAAAAAGCCGAGACAAATCTGGCCGATCGTGAATCCCGAGTGCACGCACTCAATATCCGCGAACTCGCCGCCCCCGCGCGGGAGCGATTTATCACCCAGTGGCAAACCGTGCAATCCCGCTTCCTCGATCACCCCGAGGCCGCGGTTACTGAGGCTGATGATCTGATCGCTGCGCTCCTCGAGTCCCTCGGCTATCCCAAGGACAGCTTTGATCAGCGCGCCGCGGATGTTTCCGTCACTTACCCTCGCGTCATGGAAAACTATCGCGCTGCGCACGCCATCGCGGTGCTACCTTACCGAGCCGAAGAAAGTACTGAAAAGCTCCGCACCGCTCTGATCCAATTTCGTGCCATCTTCGATGAGCTCGTCCAAGCCTAGACGATGCACGAGAATAAGTCAGCCATATCATGCGAATTCATTGCACGCAAAGCACGTCTCGCTAAGGTTTGGTCCTGGAGTATTACAAAATGAAACGACTCGCATGCATCATTCGATGGGCACGCAAGTTAGGATCCTTCAGTTTGCTGCCGGCCGCCTTATTAGCATTTGCAGCTACCCCGGGATTCTCCAGCAGTCCAGGTTCAGAGAAGATTCAGGCTACGTATACGAAAGACGGGAACGTGGTCCGCGTAACGCTGACCGTTTACAACTATTCCACCTCTGCGGATCTGCAGGTTCTTTCACTGGCATTTCAACGGGGCCATGATCGGGAGTTGGCCACAGCGCTCTCCAAAACGAAAGCGGCCGGTCTTTGCTCGATTACCGGAGGTCTCAGCTTTGACGTTGCCTTCATCCAAATGGTTACAACGCCAACCGGGCGGCAGATCACCTTTATCGCTAACCGTCCGCTTCAACCCGATGAAGTCAATCCAAGCTCTGATTCACAGTCCTTCGATCTGCTGGTTGGTCAACTCGACATGAATGACGCCGATAACACCAAGAGCACAGGATTCCTATACCGGGCGAGCAGGCTTGTGATCGATGAGCAGGGAGAGTTTCACTATGATTTGGCCGGCAGCCCCTGGTCGATGGTCAACGTTCTCGATTCAAATTGGGCTCCCGCGCAAGCTGGGCACGAGGCTCCCGCTGCAACTGGCCAGCCCCTCCTGTCTTCGCTCCCATAAGCATCGCCAAATGGCAACACTTCAAGTGGGAATTGGCGCCGATTCAGGAGATTTCTGCTGAAGGCAAACCATGGAGGAAGAAGTATGTTTCACATAATCTGGTATATCATCATCGGGCTTATCTCCGGGGTGATCGCAAAGTCCGTGATGCATGTGCACCTGACGATGGCCTGGACGATCGTGCTCGGCATCATCGGATCGCTTCTTGGCGGCGGCGTTAGCCACATCATTTTTCGCTCCCGAAACGAGCGATATCACCCCGCTGGCCTCATTTTCTCTACGTTGGGCGCGATCGTGATTCTCTTCGTTTGCTACAAGCTGAAGATTCATCTCCCCTAAGTTTGTTCCCCCCTGGGTTTGTTCTCTTGAATTGTCAACGGGACAGCTTCACAATTTCAGGGGACCGCGACCGTCGTTCGATAACCGACGATAACCTCAGCAGCCGTCGAGGCCAATCACCTGAGAAGAATAGTGCGGCACAGCGCCGCCGCCCGCGAAGCGCGGGACACCGCGCCGTTGTATTGATTCTGCCGTTTAGAGAACGACATCGCTTACACTGTTGACGATGAGAACTGTTTGCATCCTTGCTTTGCTGTTGCTGCCCGGGAGCAGGCTTGCATTTTCCGCAGCCCAAGCCGGCGCCCCCAACCGGGATCCTTTCGCTGGTTCCACTCAGTTGATCGTAGTTACCACGTCGAACTGGGGCGCGGTCACGGGGCAGTTGCAGCGATTTGAGCGCGCGCATAAGCGTTGGCGCCCATTCGGCGAGCCGATTCCGATTGTCGTCGGTAGGAATGGCATGGGGTGGGGCATCGGCTTGGTTGCGGCCGAAGACCCCAATGTCCGCCAGGCATCCGATCCATTGAAAAAGGAGGGAGACGGAAATTCGCCGGCCGGCATCTTCGATCTTGGCACTGTATTTGGATACAGCGATCACCCTCTGCCGGGACTGAAGTTTCCTTATCTGACGCTGACCGAATCGATCGAATGCGTCGACGACATCAATTCAAAATACTATAACCGCATCGTGGATCGTTCCGCCGTGACTGCCGACTGGAATAGCTCAGAGCACATGCGTGACGCTGGCGAGTCGTACCGATCGGGAATCGTAGTGGATCTCAACAGGACGATTGCGAGGCGCAATCAGGAAGTGCCGCAGCCGGGAGGCGGCTCGTGCGTCTTTCTCCATATCTGGCACGACCACAACCAAGGCACCGCCGGATGCACGGCTATGTCTGCAATGGATCTGGAGACGCTTCTCACCTGGCTCGATCCGAAGCGCAGGCCGCTGCTGCTGCAACTACCGATGCCGGCCTATGCGCGGTTGACCCATCGCTGGAACTTGCCGAAGTTGAGCGGTGCTCCGGCGCGCAATACTCCGGTGCATTGATCGGCTGCGGTTTCTTTACCTGCCAATATCCTCGAACCTGACATTCAGGATCGGATACTTTTTCCAATCCTTATAGTCAAAATGCCACCATTCTTCCGGGTTGACTGTGAATTCCTGTCTCTCCATGGCCCGGCGCAGCAGGGCGCGGCGAGCGCGCTCTTCGGCCGTGCCGCCGGGGAAATCTGCGTAGGCGCGCTCGGACATTTCGTCGTAGCCGCTGGGCATCGTTACTTCCTCTCCGGTTGCGAGAAGGTATAACGACAGATCCACCGCACATCCGCGATTGTGGTTGGATCCCCTCGCCGGATCGGCGACAAATATCCTTTTGTCGATGGGCGTGGCTTCCCAGAAAATCTTTGTGACATACCAAGGGCGATACCCATCGTGAATGATCAAACCGTACCCGTAGGCCTTCAGCTCGTGATGAGCGCGAAGCAATGCTTCCGCCGCTGGCCGCTGAAGAAAGGCACGCGCCTGGGTGTAGACGGGGGTCCCGAGGAAGTTGTTCGTGGTGGCGTATCGGATATCGAGCTTGATTGTAGGATCGAGCCTCGTCAACTCCACAAGATCGGATTGGAGAAAGTTCCCTTGCTCGCGTGGGGGCTGTGCCTTCAGCGCTTCTGCGCGCAGTTCTTCAACGGGACGAAGCGGTGTGATACGGAAGCTGACCTGCTGCGCGAAGCCGATAGGCAGCAAGGCAAGGAGGAGAACACACGGAGTAATGAAGAGCGTTCGCGGGGAATTCATGGGTCTTGAACTTCGATGGTAGGCGAGGCGGGAATCGAACCCACAACCCCCGGCTTAGAAGGCCGGTGCTCTATCCGATTGAGCTACTCGCCCACGCTTTTCATTGTAGCTGCGAATTGAACGAAGCGCCGGGTGCGGCGGGGGTCGGCGGATCTGCGGCGACATCGCGGATTAGGAAATGAAGCATCCGGGCAGCACGGAACTATAGTCGACGCGACCAAAAGGGAGCGGCGACCTTGCTCAACCGTTCGCCAAAACACTGTTTCCTAATCCGCCGCGGCCTGAAGGTAACGAACCACGGTGGCTTCGGCCCAATGGACGCCGGTCGACCGGCGCGCCAGAAAAGCGCAGTGGCCGCCGTGACGGCTCTCGACAAAGTGAATGTGGGGATTGGCGAGGATGCGCGCGCGGGACTCAGGCAAGAGACGGATGAAGGGATCGTCTTCGGCGCAGAGGATGAGCGTGGGAACGGCGATGCGGTCGATGACGCGGGCGCTGGCGGCGCGATAGTAGTAGTCGTCGGCGTCGCGGAAGCCGCAGTAGCGCGCGACGATTTTCTGATCGAACTCGCGAATGGAGCGAATAGGGCCGATGCCGTCGATTTGATAGATGGCAGGAAAGAGCTCGGCTTTGTGACGCATCCGGCGCCGCAGATTGCGCAAAAAATGCCACTCGTAGCCGCGGTTGAGGGGTTCGTGCAGAGCGTCGGCGCCGGTAGCGAGATCGATAGCCGGGCAGACGGTGGCGACGGCGGCAAGCGGGGGCTGCGCGCCCCACTCGCCGGCAAGCTTGAGCACGAGATTACCGCCCATGGAGTATCCGACGAGCGCGACGCGTTCCAGGCCGAAGCGCGCGGCGAAGTGGCGGACCACGGCGCCCACGTCACCCGAGCGGCCGGAGTGATAGAGCGTGGGCGTGAGCGCATCGCTGCCGCCGCAGTTGCGCATGTTCATGCGGATGACGTTCATGCCCGCGGCGAAAGCGCGCATGGTAATGCCCCGCATGTAGCGGGAATCGGACGAGCCCTCGAGACCGTGCACCAGCACCGCGGTGAGACGCGAAGCGCGCTCCGGTTCAGGCTGCCAGTGGCAGTGGCAGAGAACGCGGCTTCCATCGGAGGCATCGACTTCGACGGTCTCGGCGACGGTAGGCAAACGAAACGCGGGCCGCGGAAGAAAGTTGCCGACGATGGTTTGCAGATGGCCGTTGGAGAGCCAGGGATGGGGTTCGAAGGCAGTCAACCAAGCGGGAATTTCCCCAGGCGCGCGAGCAAAGGAACGGTCTGGCACTGCGTTGGATGGCACGGCGGAAGAAATGGATAAACCCTCGCGTTCCATCGACTTAGGAGGGAAATTGGGGCGGCTAGTGGGGATCGAACCCACGACATCCTGAGCCACAGTCAGGCGTTCTGCCGCTGAACTATAGCCGCCGTCTACCCTATCGATTGTAGCATCGATGCGGATGCGGTGCGGAGCGCCGGAGAGAGGCAAATCTGCCGCGGAATGATCCAGATGCGGCGGGTCAGCAACGGGCTAAGGTGCTTCGCGGAGCGCGTCGAGTGAAATCGATTCGGGTTACAATCGAAAGAGGAAATCGGGGCGTAGCGCAGTCTGGTAGCGCATCTGCTTTGGGAGCAGAGGGTCGGGGGTTCGAATCCCTCCGCCCCGACCATTACAACCTATAGATATTTCAAGCGATACGGCCGATTCCGGCCACGCATCTGCTTTTTCGCACTACACCACTGTAGTCAATTTTGTAACAGTCGCTGCCTCCAAGATCATTCATTGGAACTCCAAATTGATTTCCCGTTGGCGGATTGTCTAGTTTCTCTTGCGGGAATTCCATGTATTGCGCGGAAGAGAGCTGCATCGAGAACCTGCAGACGTTGACCCAGGCTTACGCGGTCGGAAGAGACAACAGTCTCGGGTTGAACGAGGATCAGAGAACTCTTCCATCGTGGCCGAAAACGCCGCAACATAACCCAGAGGAATCGATCGGTATTAGAAAACCGGGGCCGAGTGTGATGTCGCGCAAGAACTGATAGCTGCTTTCGCAACGCCAGGTTTTCCAAGAGAAGGCGATGGCGTAAGCGTAGAGAGCGCCCGAACAGAATAAAGAAAAGCCTCAACGATCGGGCCATAAATCGGTTATTCCAAACAAAGCACAGTGGGAATCTGGCCGAATCATTCTCGGCCAAACTCAGAACGAAACGTGCTTCCCACGATTGCCTTAACGGTTAAGAAACGCTCAAGAACCGCGCGGATCTAATTCTGTCGAATGACACAACGAAGATAATTTCTGGAATCAATAATGATAGCCATCTTGAGCCACAAGCGATTGGAGATCGACTTGCTCCATGAAGAGGCGCGCGTCGTCTTCAAACTGCGCGCGGAGATCGGCGGGTGTTGTGGGTTCACTATCCAACCACTCACGCCGAAGCAGGATAGGAAGACTCCTGCCATGGGAAGCGAAGGTGAGATCGGACAATCCCGGCGCCGTAAAGAAAAAACCTTCATGGCTATACGCACCGGGGCGGCCCAAGCAACCGCTGGGGGAGCAGGTTGACTCCGCGTCATACTGGCGGCTGATACCGTCGTCGTAGAAGCTGGTGACGAAGTGAACCGGCAGCGTTTGTTCCGCAGTGGCACTTAAGGAACCAGTCCACTGAGGCAGTATTCCCTGGATGAACTTGCTGTCAGTGACGAGGTGACTGGCTGAGCCTACCCAGAGACCGAACGTAAACCTCTTGACTGTGTCGCCGGTGTCCGGGGATTCGGAATACTCCCCCATTGCCAAACTGACCATTCCGTTGCCCTCGTGCTCGGCCCAGGTACGGGTGAGTCTATAGGGCCCTACGCTCGCGGGGAAGCTACTTAAGACCTGCTGCTCGTTAGGCCACGTCGCGAGCGGCCAGTCGGCTGAGCGGAGTTCCGGGACAATGAAAGCAAGGGTAAGTGCGAAAAAGCAAAGCGCGCGCGCTACCGCAGCACGGCCTGGGCGCCGGGCTCCCAAAGAAAACTCAAACGTTGCGGACCTAGAACTTTCTTCTACCCTTGGGATGTCGGCCGCGGCGCCCGGTTCAAGCGAACGAATCAGCAGTCCAAGACCGAGAGCGGCAAACAAGAACAGGGTGCAGCCGATCGCGTAGTCGATGCCGGCGCCATGCTTTTGAATCGAAGGGAAGCTAACACCGATACGGTAGTAAACCACGAGAACGCAGAGCCGAAGGAGATTGAGCGCGTAGCCCAGAAGAAGCGCTGCCAGCGAGACGAGGATCAGCGGGCTGGGGCGCAGACGGCGGGCATAGCCAAAGATCAATGCAAGATAGCCGAGCGTTATCGAACCTCTAACTCCGTTGCAACCGGGCGCGATGAACATGCCGAAGTCCGGCGTAAACATCATGCGGAGCTGCGCGCCAGTCGGCTGAAGACCTATGAGGTGAGCAAAGGAACGAGCAGTAGAGGCCGACAGGTGCTGCAGCGGCAGGTCGACTACGGAGTTGAACACTCCCGGGACAGGATTGATCAACAAGAGAAGGCATAGCGGAGCAATCGAAGCGCGCAGGAGGCGAGGTCCACCGAAGAGCAGCACCGCTCCGATTCCGTAAAGAAACAACACCGTGCCTAAGTTCACCAGCCCCAGCTGCTGCCGGTTGTACCCTACCGCGAAGATGGAGATGGCGATGGTTCGTGCGAGCAGGATGGACACCGCTACCAGCGGAAGCGCAAAGAAGGTGCCGTTCATAATCCAGCCGAGCCGGCGCCAGGCAGCCAGCACGCCCACACAGGCCACAAGCGAGAAGACTGCTCCGATGGAGCGAAGCGGGTCGGTGGCCCAGAGGTGGAACATCCTCTGCCAGAGCGAAGACAGCGAAAGACTGCCAGCGGCCACCAGCACTAAAACGAGCCCGGCGTAAAAACCCGCAGGAAGGCTGCCGGTGCGTTGAAGCTCGACAACTTCATCGCCGATTGGGAGAGTCGAAATGTTGGAGGAAAAAGCCAGTTTGAGGCACACTGAGACATCCGCCTCATGATCAAGGGACTGGGAACCGGTTGGCATTACCTCTTGCCGCCGCGGCGAAGCAACTTCCTCAGCGCGGACGAACCGTAGAACATGCCGGCAGAACCTACGAGCATAAGGATAGCCGTGGGGGCTTCGGGGGAATCGACGCAACCACCACCGGTTCCCTGTGCACGCAGCAGGGTTGCGAAACCGAGAAGCGCGAAAGCGGAAAGAAGAACGAAGCGGGACTTGTTCATTTGGAGACTCCTATGTGTCTGCTTGCAACCTCGTTGAGTGATTCTCTTCGCGCACAACCATTCCCGCTCCCCTTCAGGGGGAGGCCGAGACACTCCCATTGCCGCATATTGCCACCTTGTTGGTTTTCCGACTGTTCAATAAAGCACACTCTGCGCGGTATGTACTTGAAAAACTGCATCGGAATTTTTTCAAGGAAAGATATCCAGTTTTGCTGCATCGCAGCTTTTTCTACATCTTCATGCAACAGCATTGTCGGGCGTTGTCTTGTGCGAGGGGCGCTCGTAAGCATTTGGCGTACCACAGGGAATGCAAGGGCGGCACAGACTCAGCAGCAGGATTTCGTGAGCAGTATTGCTCAGACTCGTAACCTGGCGCACGTTACCATTTCACGTGTCGTGACCGTGCTGTTGGGCAGCGAGCACAGAGGCGCCTAACTCTATACGTCCAACGTCCCGCATTTCGCCTCTTGCACGTGTGCGCGAAGATCACTTCAATTCCCCGCGGAGCTACGAATGGTACACGCGCACTGCCGTCGACCTGCCTCCCTCAGCCTCCTGCCGCTCACATTTTTCTCTCTCGCGGTGCTTGGCGCAAGTGGATGCAATATGAATGCGGTCTCGAGCGCGTCTTCGCCGATCACGTTCACGGGGCATAAGATGCAGGGGAGCGTTTTTGGCGGCCAGCAGCCTCTTGTGGGCGCCACGATTCAACTCTACGCCGCAGGCACACCCGCTTCAGGAGGCGCCTATGGCTCAGGTGCTACGGCCCTGATCACCGGAACTCTGCCGACCACTGACAGCAACGGCGCCTTCACCTTCACCTACAACTATCCGGCCTCGCCAAGCTTCTTTTATCTAGTGGCCACCGGTGGCAGTCCGGGCAGCGGCAATCCGGCAAATCCTAACATCGTCCAGATAGCCGCCCTGGGCGGGTGCGCTGCCAGCACCACATTGCCTATTTCATTCATCAACATCAACGAACTTACTACTGCCGCCTCCGTAATGGCGTTGCAGCCATTCATCGGGGCGCCTACGGGCAGCGCCGGCGCCCCGGATATTGGCGCGCCGGCCACCAACTACAACGATCTGCGAACGGCATTCGAGAGCATCAGTAAGCTGGTCGATATGTCCAGCGGAGCTCTCGTAAATCCGACGGGTAGCAAGGGCCAGCTTCTCAATACAATGGCAGATATCTTAGCCCACTGCGTAAACTCGGACCCCGGTAGCGACAACTACTGCTCGACACTATTTGCCGATGCCACGCCAGTCAGCGACATAACCGCGGGCGATACCGTGCAGGCTGCCTGGTACATCGCGCAGAACCCCACGAACAATGTTCCCGCTTTATTCGGCCTCGTTCCACCAACTCCGCCTTTCGTCGCCCTCAACTCTGCTCCGGCGAGCTTCGCCGTCACTGCCCCGACGGATTTAGTGGGATGTTTTACAGTTCTGGGTGCCTCCACGGTCACCAATACGGACTCGAACACCGTCGTGAGCGGTGGAGATCTGGGTTTATACCCTGGAACTTCGGTTACTAATTTTACGTTCTCCTCGGCTCCCGGGCCCGGAACAGTTACGGCGCCGGCGACGGAGCACATAGCCGATTTAGTAGCCGAGAATGCTCAAAGCAATTTAACCGCTGCGTATAACTATGCTGCTAACTTATCCCCAACAGGAAGTCTGCCGGCCGATATGGCGGGCTCAACATTTTTCCCCGGCGTATACAATAACTTGGCCGCTGTCGGGTTATCGAACAATATGACTCTCAACGCAAATGGTGATCCGGATGCCGTCTTCGTCTTCCAGATCGGGGCCGCGCTCACGACGACCGCAGGGCAGATCACTCTGGAAAACGGCGCCCAGGCTAAGAACGTCTATTGGCAGGTGGGCACCTCGGCGACCATTGATACGCCCTTTTTAGGAACTATTTTGGCGAATGATTCCGTTACTCTGGGCACCGGCGTTACCCTTCAAGGCCGGGCACTGGCAAGCACAGCCGCAGTTGTATTGGACGACAATACTGTGACAGCGCCTTGAGGAGGGATCGTTGAGAAGCCGGGAGCAGCGCGTCTCGAATCCGGGAAATATCGGCAGTTAGTTCTGCCAGCCAGCCCTGCAGCATTTGCGTTTGAGTCCGGGATGGGAGGGCGTTTGTCATTCGATCGGATGGATTGTGCTTCGGCTGAGCGGAGAAGGTTTCCGGACATTTCGGCCTTGCTAACCCTCCTGATTTTGCTGTGCCTCTGCGCTGGCTTGATTGCTGGATGCGGTGGAATAGCGACCCCATCAACGAGTGGCGCCTCAGGTGCCGCTTTGAGTGGCATAGTGCATGGCGGGCAGCAGCCGGTGACCGGAGCAAAGGTCTATCTGTATGCTGCGGGTTCAGCCGGGTACCGCTCGGCTTCAACCTCCCTGCTGAATACCTCGACGAGTGGCGTGAGCACGGACGGCAATGGGAAGGGCTACGTCACTACCGACAGCAGCGGCAACTTCAACATCACCGGCGACTGGAGTTGCACAAATGGGACAGAACAGGTGTACATCCTGGCGCTCGAGGGAAATCCGGGGCTCACCAATGGCACCAACAATTCTGCTCTAGCCCTAATGGCGGCGTTGGGCCCGTGCAATTCTTTGGTTTCGACATACCCTTATATAGTCATCGACGAAGTCACGACAGTGGCCTCAGTGTGGGCTCTACAGCAATTCATGGCGGATGCTACCCATATCGGCGCATCCAGCACCAATGCGGCCGGACTGTCGAATGCATTTGCCCAGGTCCCAAATATCGTAGACATCGCGACAGGTCTGGCGCTGGCAAAAACGCCAGCCGGCAACGGCAAGGTACCGCAAAGCAAGATCGACACGCTGTCGGATATTCTTGCGCCGTGTGTCAACTCAGCGAGCGGCGCCTCCACAGCGTGCGGCAACCTTTTCTCAGCGGCCACGCCTTCAGGAAAAACGCAGGCAGCCGACACCATCGCAGCAGCGCTTTACATCGCGCAGAACCCGGGCCTCAAGGTTTCGGTTTTGTTCGGCCTGCCCACTGCGAGTGCGCCGTTCCAACCGCGGCTCGGCAGCGCACCGAATGACTGGATACTCTTCGTCACGTTCACCGGTGGGGGGCTCCATGGGCCGGCGTCGCTCGGCGCAGATGGTTCAGGCAATCTCTGGGTGGTGAATTATTTTGGCGTTGCCTCGGCTTTTTCTCCTGTGGGCGTGCCGCTTTTGGCTGCCGGCTATAGCGGCAGCGGGTTGAATGAGAGCTATGGCATGGCCATCGATACCAGTAACAATGTCTGGTTTGCCAATGAGCAGAGCAGCGGGGGTGTAAACGGTAATCTTGGCACCGTCACCAAGCTCAACTCCAGCGGCCAGCCTC
>Ga0302155_10000302_pt1 | contig 40796 bp, 37 predicted proteins | sample I_Bog_N3_1_FD_193508 | JGI IMG/M metagenome (GOLD analysis project Ga0302155, IMG submission 193508) | Peat permafrost microbial communities from Stordalen Mire near Abisko, Sweden - I_Bog_N3_1 | ecosystem: Environmental > Terrestrial > Soil > Wetlands > Peat | place: Sweden: Abisko, Stordalen...
CTGATCGATTAATTGTCACAAGCCATCGCCGTCAATAGCGGCACCAGCGACAAACGTAACCGAGCACGGTCGCTGCACTTTGCTGCTATCCACGTGTTTCATCGCCCACCTGCCAGATCCATGACAGCCAGATCATCGAGGCATTTAAACTGTCTTATTTTTCATGACAGTTTTGAAGTAAAAATTAGGATCGCTAACGGATCCTTAGATTATCTATTCACAATGGCAGCATTTCCGGCCGCCGACACATCAATCCCTGCTCCGCCGATTACCTCATCAAGCGGGAATTGCTTTGACCAGCTCAGACAATTTGCGGCCTTTGAGGATTTTCAGCAGCGCGTCTTCCACCTCTGAAATCACTGGTTCAAGCACAGCATTCATATTGCAGCTGACCAGACAACAAACATCTTTTGCTCGTGTATTAGGCTTGAGCACGGGCCCCTGTTCGACTGCCCGATATACCTCGGCCAGACTGATCTGCGTCGCCGGACGTGCTAACTGAGCGCCACCACCACGCCCCTCCTTGGTTACCACCAGATGCGCTTTGGTCAGTTGACACAACAACTCACGCACAAACACAGCATTGGTGTTAACACTGGCGGCAATGGCTGACGATGACAGAAACTCCTGACCGCTACGAGTCGCATGCTCAACGCTAACCAATATGTGTGCCGCCACGGCAAACCGACTAGATTTCATACTGTCTTTATATTCGATACAGATTACCAAGTCAACTATCTTGAACGCATATGCTTATGCCACCTCAATTTACGTAGCGCAATTGCACGATAAGCAAGCCCACGCAGGTTATGATGCGCACATTCCTTCAATCCAGAAATCGCTCATGCACATGGACAGCTCCCCCTCTTCGGCGCCCGCGCCCTTCTCTCGCAGCCCGGCTGCCTGGCTTAAACCATCCTTGTTTCTGCTGGTGGCGATTATCGGTCTGTACTACGTAAAGTGGTCGCCCTACTATCTCAAGTCCTTTGTGGCTGCCGACAAGCACAGCATCGGCGCCTCCATTCTGGCTGACACGCCCGACTCGCCGATCGTAGCCGCACTGACCTATGCCAAAGTCTACTTCCTGGCGATTTGGAAAGCGGCCGTATTGGGCGTGATCCTTGGCTCGCTGGTGCAAGTACTGATTCCGCGCGATTGGCTGCTGCGACTATTCGGTCGCGCAGATGTTGCATCAACCGTCCGTGGCGGCCTGTTTGCACTGCCGGGCATGATGTGCAGCTGCTGCGCCGCACCTGTGGTGGCGGGCATGCGCCGGCAACAGGTATCGGTCGGCGCCGCGCTGGCATTCTGGATTGCCAATCCGGTGCTCAACCCGGCCACCTTGGTATTCATGGGCTTCGTACTGGGCTGGGGCTATACCGCTTTGCGCTTAGTGGCGGGCGTGGTGTTGGTGCTGGGCGTATCGTTGATTGCACAACATATCGCCAAACCTGAATCCATGCCACAAGCTGCCGTGGACGCCGCTGTTGCAGCCGCGACACCAGATCAACAAGCTTTTCTGGGTCGCTGGATGCAGAAACTGTGGCAGCTTTTCTGGAGCACTATTCCCATTTACATCGTAGCGGTTCTGGCACTAGGCGCAGCACGCGTCTGGCTGTTCCCGCATATTGATGCCTCCATCGGCAATAGTTTGCTATGGATCGTCGCACTGGCCGTGGTTGGCACCTTGTTCGTGATCCCAACCGCTGCTGAAATTCCGATCGTGCAATCGATGCTGGCACTAGGACTGGGTATCGCACCTGCAGTCGCCTTGCTGATGACCTTACCCAGCATCAGCCTGCCATCGTTGCTGATGCTACGCCAATCCTTCAGCCCACGCGTGCTGGTCACCGTGGCCTTGTTGACCATGGTGGTCGGCGTGATCACGGCACTGATCGGTGCCGTGCTGCTTTAATGTGTTCGTTGACCTTGGTACTGCCGCAAGAAATCAACCACGGCAGCCTGGTCTCCGGCAAACAGCAAGCGGGAGCCTTTGGCCTCCCGCTGGTAGGCATAGATAGGATCGTAATATTCGCGCAGCAATCCTTCGATCCAGGCACGATGTAGATCAACCTCGCCATGACTGGCTTGCTGATCTAGCGCCGCCTGCATCAATTTCAAGAGCCGCCGATAGCGCTCATCACCAAGGCGCTTGAGCAAATTACCGAGCGCCTGCAACAAATGGTCACGGTAACGCGTAAAGCCACCCTCTGCATCAAGCACCAGATATTCCGCACTCAACCCGCTGACGTAATCACGCAGGATCCGTTCAACGCGACCTTCCAGACTATCTTCCAGCCAGACCATCGCAAAACCCTGCATACCTTGGTATAACGCCAGCGGCAAGGCGCAACGGCCAATCAGACGACTCTCGTCTTCCAGCGCAAACCAACTATGGCCGCGCGCCTGCTTCTGTAGCAGATCAATTGCCAGTCTATGTTCAAAATCGATGGGGGACGGTTGGCCGGTAGCGTGTTTGCCGAAACTGGAACCGCGATGATTTGCATACCCTTCGAGATCGAGACCGTTATCCAGTTGCGCCAACACATCGGTCTTGCCACTGCCGGTCATGCCGCCGATCACGACAAAGCCACCTTGTGCGACAGCCTGCGTCACGCTGTCGATGAGCAAACCACGCATCGCCTTGTAGCCGCCAGCCACGCGCGGATAGGTGATGCCAGCCTCACTCTTGAGCCATTGCTGTGTGATTTTCGAACGCAAGCCGCCACGAAAACAATACAGACAACCGCCCGGATTGGCGCGTGCAAAATCAGCCCAAGCCTGGATACGCGCCTCTTTGACGCTGCCGCTGACCAAGCGATGACCCAAGGCAATCGCCGCCTCCTGCCCATGCTGCTTGTAGCAAAGCCCAACCTGTTCGCGGTCGCTGTCATTCATCAGCGGCAGGTTAACTGCCGAGGGGAAAGCACCTTTGGCGAACTCAACCGGCGCCCGTGCATCAAGCATCGCCCGGTTACTAATGAATAACGCAGGCTCAGGCAGGATGTCGCCATCGACCATCATCAAATGACCTCGACGGCGTATGTCTGTCGCGCCATTAATTGGCCGATCGGCGCCAGCGTCAGACCCAAGCCTGCAGCGACCTCAAGGAAGGCGGCGTTACCCGCAGGCGTCACCGCCACCAGCAAACCGCCGCTGGTTTGCGGATCACACAGCAATTGCTTTTGCGCTTCACTGATTGAACTGATCTTGTCGGCATAGCTGTCAAAATTACGGCCGGTTCCACCTGGCACGCAGCCCTCAGCCAGATAGTGCGCGATGCCCGGCAAGCTGGGCACTTGCGTATGTTCGATACGCGCACTAAGGCCACTACCGTCGCACATTTCGACCAGATGCCCCAGTAAGCCGAAGCCGGTAACATCGGTCATGGCAGCGACACCCGGCAGCTTGCCAAAATGGCTACCAGCCTTGTTGAGCATACACATCCAGTCGCGCGCCGAGCCCACATCCTCGGTGCGTAGCTTGCCCATTTTTTCAGCCGTCGTCAGGATGCCGATACCCAGCGGCTTGGTCAGGTAAAGCAGGCAGCCCGCGCTGGCAGTGTCATTACGTTTCATGTGCCGCTTCTCGACCACGCCGGTCACGGCAAGGCCGAAAATAGGCTCAGGCGTATCAATCGAATGGCCACCGGCAAGTGGAATACCTGCGGCATCACAGGCCGCACGACCACCTCGAATCACTTCCCGCGCCACTTCTGGCGGCAGCAATTTGACGGGCCAGCCGAGAATGGCAATGGCCATCAGTGGATCGCCGCCCATGGCGTAGATATCGCTGATCGCGTTGGTAGCGGCAATGCGCCCGAAATCGAAGGGATCATCGACGATGGGCATGAAGAAGTCCGTGGTGGAAACCACGCCTCGTTCATCGTCCAAAGCATAGACAGCAGCATCGTCGCGCGAGGCATTGCCGACCCATAATTTCGGATCGAGGTTCTGCGCGCCGCTACCGGTGAGAATGACTTCCAGCACCTGTGGCGATATCTTGCAACCGCAGCCGGCACCGTGGCTGTACTGGGTCAGGCGGATGGGTTCACTCATCGGAGTCCCTAGAAATCAAAGGAGCCGATTCTAGCAGCGTTTGCGGTGGGTGGCTCGATAACCACTAACTCCATCGGAACCTCCTTTAAGTACGTATGACCTGCTCCCCGAACATTTCTTAGTACGAACCCAAAGTCTTGTTTCGCTGGTATTGAGGCCTTCTCCTCGGCTTCAGTTGCGGGCCACTGCACGACCTACATACAGTTGATGGTTCAAAGTCTGAAAAGCTCATATCAGTACTGCCAGTATTTCTGAAGGAACGTCGCTATACAGCATGAACTTGAATGGCGGATTACAGTCAAGGTAAGCTCAACAGCCATTACTTGACACTGATTAGTCTTACGAACTTCGCGGTGCAACAGCGCGAAGCCACATGCGTTCTATTTGTTCAGTCATGTTCTTTGGAATTAATTGGACATCAGGATAACTATTCGCGTAAACGCGGAAGAGTTCATCTGCGAAGGCTTGCCCAATTTCCTGGACATCTGAAAAATCCAATATTACTGTTCGGAATCGCTCGAATCTCGCTATTAAACGCTTGGCTTGTGAGCGAGAGACCAATTGCTCATCTCCATAACTAGCGAGTTTCATCGGTACGATTGTTTTGGAAAAATCATAATCCTCAGGAGCATTGGTAAATTGCGCGTACACCTCCGCAGTTGTGCGGATGGAATTCGGTGCAATTCGCATAAAAACAGCCGTCCCATCCTTGAATATACCTGGGGCTTCTTGTAGCGAGTCGTGCTTAGAATTCGTACTGTGGTTGAACTGAAGTCCGTTCGCAGCTATCTCGAACGCGTCGAACATTCGCGATGTAAAGAAAACGCCCTCACCTGTATGCTTACTCGGATCTGTGGTGAGCTTGCCTTTGGCTAACTCAAATAATGCTTGCCTCATGTCAGGGAGATCTAATGCTTTCGTAATCTTCTCAAATATTCCTACTCCGTCATCCGAAATGATGATCCGTAGTGCTCTTTCATCCTGGATGACCCAGATAAATACAGACTTTCCTCCAGAGTGATCAATCGCATTATTGACCATTTCAGTAAATCCGTGACTAGCAATACTTTGAATATTCGAAGTAAGCGTGAGATAGGGTTTGAAATCTTTTTCCCAAACTACGTGCTCCTCTAGTCCCGCAAGTGGGTACAGATTCGATATTCGGCGATTATAGCCCGGGCTGAAAACTGGGTGCGTTGATGGTCCGCTTCTAGCTATCCATCCTTCTGTCTCAAGGCGTTGAATATACTTGTTGGCAGAAACGCGAGATATCCCAAGACGTTCAGCATAGTGCCTGGTTAAGTCACGTGGGTGCTCGATAACATCTCGAGTTACTGAGCGAACCAGTTCATTGAAACGAGAAGGCTTTGCCATGGAACACCACTATTAACTTAAGGAGCAACCATTGTAAAGTTAAAGTAATTGGCTTGCAAATGAACTTGTTGATGCCTGGAAACGGAAAAATTCCTTGTTCCATCCCTCCTACCAGAAATGCTTATTATCCAGCCTTGATAATCGTTGTATTGCCAAGCTTAACGTTCGGTCCCGGTCTCTGAGTCATAATGCATCGTTGCGCCTGTTCATCAAACAAAAACTAAGGATCGCGATGGGGCACTCAATTTCTTTTCAGTATATAACCAAGAGCCTGGGTGGAGTTCAGTAATCACTCTTGGTCCAGAAAGCCAGGTAGCCGATGACCGACTGTTAATTATTAGAGAGTAGCTTGGTCGGCACTGTTGGAATGCACAAAGCCAGCGCTAGGCGCTGGCTTTTATTTTATGTGCAGAAGCGATTGCAAAGCAGTGCGAAAGCAAACGCGCCGTTACACCGAATTTTGGACAAAAAAATGAGCTTCGCCAAAATGGCGTAACTCATTATTTTCTAAAACTAAAGTAATTATGGCTCCCCGACCTGGACTCGAACCAGGGACCTGCGGATTAACAGTCCGTCGCTCTACCAACTGAGCTATCAGGGAACAGATGAGGGCGCGATTATGAACTATTTTTTTCTCTGCGGCTAGCGGCACCACATAAAAATATTTAAATCATTTTCGACGCCGCCGTACTCTCACTCTTCGCATGCAAACACGCACTGTACGACATCGACAACATCTCCAGCAAACAGCGTTGCCGGAGAAAATTAAAAAAGCCTCGCACGAATGCGAGGCTTTAGTATTTCTTGGCTCCCCGACCTGGACTCGAACCAGGGACCTGCGGATTAACAGTCCGTCGCTCTACCAACTGAGCTATCAGGGAACAGCTGAGAACGAGATTATGACCAGATTTTTACTTCCTGTCAAAACCTTTTTACATGCGAACGATCATTCCATCCGCAGGCATTCTCATTGCCTATTACAAAACCTTGGCAATGGCATCGACGACGGCATCGATGTTCTTGGTATTGAGCGCGGCCACGCAAATGCGGCCAGTATCGACGGCATAGATGGAGAACTCAGTACGCAGGCGATCGACTTGCGCCTTGGTCAGGCCGGAATACGAGAACATGCCGCGCTGCTTGATGACGAAGTCGAAATCGTGGGTCGGTGCTTTTTCCTTCAGCTTGGCCACCAACAATTGACGCATTTCGCGAATGCGCACGCGCATTTCGGCCAGTTCCTTTTCCCACAACGCGCGCAACTCTGGCGATGCCAGTGCAGTGGCGACGACCTGACCACCGTGGATAGGTGGATTGGAATAATTGGTGCGCACCACGCGCTTGAGTTGCGACAGCACACGGCCGGCTTCTTCGCTGGAGGCGGCGACGATGCTCAATGCACCGACACGTTCACCGTACAGCGAGAACGACTTCGAAAAAGAGTTCGATACAAACAGCGGACCACCGGCTTGGGCGAAGCGACGCACTACCTTGCCATCTTCTTCGATGCCGTCGCCGAAACCTTGGTAGGCCATATCGAGGAAAGGAATCAGGCCGCGCGCAGTCACCACTTCGATCACTTCGGTCCATTGATCCGCAGTCAGATCGGCACCGGTAGGGTTGTGGCAGCATGCATGCAACAACACGACCGAACCGCTTGCCATGGTCTTGAGCGCGTCGAGCATACCGGTAAAATTGACGCCACGCGTGGCCGCATCATAGTAGGGATAGTTGTTGACGGTGAAGCCGGCCATTTCGAACAAGGCACGATGATTTTCCCAGCTTGGATCGCTGATCCAGACTTGCGTCGCTGCCGGCGAGAAATGCTTGAGGAAGTCGGCACCCAATTTCAGCGCGCCAGTGCCGCCAATCGCTTGAACGGTGATGGCACGTTTCTCTTGCACAACTGCACTGTCGGCACCAAATACCAGCTCTTGCACGGCCTTGTCGTACGCTGCCAGACCATCGATAGGCAGGTAAGTACGCGGCGACAATTTCGCGGCCAGCTCGGCTTCTGCTGTACGTACACATTCCAGCAGCGGCACCTTACCATTGTCATCATAGTAGACGCCGACGCCGAGATTGGTCTTGCCTGGGTTCTTGTCGGCATTGTATGCATCGGTGATGCCGAGAATAGGGTCGCGAGGCGCCATTTCGATGGCGGTAAAAAGGGAGGCTGAGAGAGGTGCGTTCATCGTGATAACATAAAAAGTTAGCTGCAAGCGTGGATTGCAGTCGGGATGGATACAAGGCAAAGCCGCGCGCCGAGCACCGTTTTGCAACGCATAATTTTACCAAAGGTCGAATGAGAATGGCTGATTTATCCCCCCTTACGCCGACTCCCGTCCTCGACGAGAGAAAGTTTCTGAATTTCCCGGATTCGCCATACAAGCTGTACCAGCCCTTTCCCCCTGCTGGCGACCAGCCGGCCGCCATCGACAAGTTGGTCGAAGGGGTGCGCGACGGCCTGTTTTTCCAGACCCTACTGGGCGTGACCGGCTCCGGCAAGACTTACACCATGGCCAATACCATTGCCCGCCTAGGGCGTCCGGCCATCATCTTCGCCCCGAACAAAACCCTCGCGGCACAGCTGTACAGCGAATTTCGCGAGTTCTTTCCTAACAATGCCGTCGAATATTTCGTCAGCTACTACGATTACTACCAGCCAGAAGCCTATGTGCCGCAACGCGATCTGTTCATCGAGAAAGATTCCTCGATCAACGAGCACATCGAACAGATGCGGTTGTCTTGCACCAAATCGCTGATGGAACGGCGCGATGTTGTCATCGTCGCAACAGTTTCGGCAATTTACGGTATCGGTAACCCCAGCGAATACCATCAGATGATTCTGACCCTGCGCGCCAAGGACAAGGTTTCTCAGCGCGATGTCATTGCCCGTCTGATCCAGATGCAATACAGCCGTAACGAAATCGACTTTGGCCGCGGCACCTTCCGAGTACGTGGCGACACCATCGACATCTTTCCTGCCGAACATGCCGAGCTGGCGGTGCGCATCGAGATGTTCGACGACGAAATCGACAGCTTGCAATTATTCGATCCACTGACCGGCCGGGTGCGTCAGAAAATCCCGCGCTTTACCGTCTACCCAGGTTCGCATTACGTTACACCGCGCGCCACTGTGCTGCGCGCTATCGAAACCATCAAGGACGAACTGCGCGAACGCCTGGAATTTTTCCGCAAGGAAAACAAGTTGATCGAGGAACAACGCATCGAACAACGTACCCGCTTCGACATCGAAATGATGACCGAAATCGGCTTTACCAAAGGCATCGAAAACTACTCACGCCACCTGTCCGGCGCCAAGGCCGGCGAACCGCCGCCAACCTTGATCGATTACCTGCCGCCGGACGCTCTCATGTTCCTCGACGAATCACATGTGCTGATCGGCCAGCTCAACGGCATGTACAACGGCGACCGCGCACGCAAGACCAACCTGGTCGACTACGGCTTCCGGCTGCCCTCAGCGCTGGACAACCGGCCGCTGAAGTTCGATGAATTCCAGAGCAAGCTGCGCCAGACCATTTTCGTCTCAGCCACCCCGGCGGACTTTGAAAAAACGCATTCCGACCAGGTAGTCGAACAAGTGGTGCGCCCGACCGGCCTGGTTGATCCGCTCATCATCGTGCGTCCGGCCAGTACCCAGGTTGACGACTTGATGTCGGAGATCACCTTGCGCGTGAAAAAGAACGAACGCGTCCTGGTCACCACGCTGACCAAGCGCATGTCTGAGCAACTGACTGAGTTCCTCAGCGACAACGGCATCAAGGTGCGTTACCTGCACAGCGACATCGATACCGTCGAACGCGTCGAAATCATTCGCGATCTGCGCCTGGGCACCTTCGATGTGCTGGTCGGCATCAATCTCTTGCGCGAAGGTCTGGATCTGCCTGAAGTCTCACTGGTGGCCATCCTCGATGCCGACAAGGAAGGCTTCCTCCGTTCCGAGCGCAGCCTGATCCAAACCATCGGCCGCGCCGCCCGTAACCTCAACGGCATGGCCATCCTGTATGGCGACAAAGTCACCGACTCCATGCACAAGGCAATCGGCGAAACCGAACGCCGCCGTGCCAAGCAGGTCGCCTTCAATACAGCCAATGGCATCACGCCAACTGGCATCAAGAAGGAAATCCGCGAACTCATCGACGGCGTCTACAATCCGCAAGAAGCGCGCATGGAGCTGCTGGTGGCGCAAGAACATGCCAACTATGAAGCCATGAGCGAGAAACAGGTCAGTAAGGAAATCAAGCGACTCGAAAAACTCATGCTGGATCATGCCAAGAATCTCGAGTTTGAAAAAGCCGCCAAAGTCCGCGACCAGTTGCATCAGCTCAAACAACAATTGTTCGGTGCTGCCGGCGATGATGTGATCTCTGCGACATAATCGCCGCCTATTGCATCAAGTCTCTTACTAAGCTGCGGGCATTGATTTATCATGCCCGCAGCTTTTTCTACTCACTCTTACCAGCGCTTACTCATGCCCGTTCCGTCCACACTGCTCGACCTTTGTGCAAGCGCCGATCCATCCTGGGAGGCGATCCTCCAGCATGGCCTGCAAGCTGTCGCCAACCTTGCCCCCAACTATCTGCCGGCGCTCGAGCAAGACAACTATCTGCCAACGCAAGGCCGCCTCTTTGCCGCCTTCAAACAACCGCTGGATGCCGTGCGCTACGTTCTGGTTGGTGAAGGCCCTTATCCGCGTGCTACCAGCGCCACCGGCGTGTGCTTCATGGACGGCGCCGTCGGTTCGCTATGGTCCGACAAGGGCTTGTCCAAGCAAGTCAATCGCGCCACTTCACTACGCAACTTCATGAAGATGTTACTGGTGGCCGACGGCCAGGTCGCTGCCGATCACACCAGCGGAGATGCGCTCGCCGGTATTGCCGCCCAAGCGCAAACTGCTGGTAGCGGCACCATACAGACCTTGGCGCAGTTGCAGGACAATCTCACAGCTCAAGGCTTCCTGCTGCTCAATGCAAGCCTGGTATTTCGTCCGCAGGTGGCTCCGGTCAAGGATGCAAAAGCCTGGAAGCCGTTTTTCGAGACGGTATTAAAGGGCTTGGCGGAACACGCAACGACAAACCAGAAGGTAAAACCGACATTGGTCCTGTGGGGCAAAATTGCCGAACAACTACACGGCCTGCCTGTCTTCGACCAATTCCCACGCGCCGTGGCGGAGCATCCCTACAATCTCAGCTTTATCTCCCACAGCGGCATGCAACAACTGTTCGGCCCTATGCAATTGTTACGCAAGCAATAAGCTTCAATCCGAATCAGCCCAGCGCTTCCAACTCTGCCACCGCATGGCGATTGCCGCGTTCGAGCTCACGCATGCGGCGCTCCATCTCGGCATGGCTCTTGACGCCTTGCAGATAAGGCGCATCGTTGACATCGAACAAGGCGCCATCGATTTCACTCTCAGTGCGCGCCGTAAATGAACGCTCTACAAAGAACTGGAAAGCCTCCAGCAAACTCTGTAAATTATTAGAAAATCCGGCGGATTGATAAGTAGACATTTTTCTCTTTCTCACGTAATGAAGCAGTGAGATCAAGGATAAGGACTTCGACGCACTTTAAAAAGCAACATTTTCCGACACCACTATAAGATAAACTTACAGCATGAGCATTCCCCTGCCCCCCTTGAAAGCGCTCAAAGTGTTCGAAGTCGCCGCGCGCACCAAGAGCTTGACGGTGGCCGCGCATGAGTTGCACATCACGCACAGCGCCGTCAGTCAACAAATCAAATTGCTGGAAGAATATTTCGGTCAACCCTTGTTTATTCGATTGCCGCGTGGTGTGCAAGCAACAGAGGCAGCTCAGCTGTTTTACACCGAAGTGCGCGCCAGTCTGGATCGCATTGGCATGGCCTCGGAGCAATTGACCTTTGCCGGCAAGAACCGCATCGTGCGCGTCATCACCGCACCTTCGGTGGCCATGCGTTGGCTGATTCCGCGCTTGTCGCAATTTCAGATCGATAATCCGCGCATCGAAGTACGTGTGGCCACGACCGTGTCGGAACATTTTGAAGACATGAAAGACCCCTTCGATGTGGTGCTGTGGCGTAGCCCGATCGAGCGCAGCGGTTTTGAATGTGTGCGCTTTCTCGACGACGTCTCGGCGCCGCTGGCGTCCCCCCATTATCTGGAGTTGCATCCGCTGCACAAGCCGCAGGACTTGCTGCAAGCGGCGTTGATCCATCTGAGCTCACGCGCCGATGCCTGGCAACAGTGGCTGCAAAAGGCGGGCGTGACGGTGAAGAAGAAAGTGCCGGGGACCAGCTACGAGCATTTCTTCCTGAGTCTACAGGCGGCCTCGACCGATCTGGGTGTTGCCATGGGGACGCTGGCGCTGGTCGACGATGACTTGGCACACGACCGCTTGCGTCAGTTATTTCCAGAGGTGGTGTTACATGGCCAGGGCTTCCACATCTTGCATCGCAGCCTGGACAACACCATCGGCAATAACGGCAACTCTCTAAAAACCTTCATTGCCTGGCTGATGCAAATGGGGCAAGCATCAGCCTACCAAGCGTAACGAAACAATCAGGAATAATCAGACCGGTTCCAGTACATGCACCGCACGCTGAGCAATCAAGGCTTTCGATTTACCGAGGTAGTCGATCATGTGCGGTTGGGTGAAATGCAGCTTGAGTGCGTCAGCGCTTTCCCATTTCTCGACAAAGACGAATGTGTCTTCGCCCAACTCTGCCTGTGCACCGCCAAAACCGGGAACATCAACCACCGGGCCGTATTCGATGCAGCCTTGTTCGGCACGCACAGCGGCCAGGTTGGCATGCACCAGTTGCAGTAATTCAGCGCGCTTGCCCGGGTGGGCGGTAATGATTGCGAGGACGTGCACCATCGTGTCATCTCCTGTCAGGTAATGTTATTGAAGAGCGACAAGCATACTTGAAGTTGGCATGACATGACGTCAGCATCGCTTAGTTCAACTTGAGCTGGACCAGTATCTGCTCGATGTTGTAACGCATCAGGCGCAAGTAGGTCGGTGCCGGACCATCGGCCTGGGACAAGGCATCCGCATACAACTTCACACCGAGAGTGACGCCGGCTTCCTGACTGATCTGCTGCAACAGTTTGGGATTGCTCATGTTTTCCATGAAGATGGCGCGGATTTTTTCTCTGCGGATCTGGCGAATCAGATCGGCAACATCTCTGGCGCTGGGCTCACTGTCGGTAGAAACCCCTTGCGCAGCCAGAAACTGGACGTGGTAATGGGCACCGAAATATTCGAAGGCATCATGCGAGGTAATGACCTTGCGTTTGGCATCGGGAAATTGCGCAAACTGCTGCATGGCCCAATTGTCGAGCGCGTTAAGCTTGGCGATGTAGGCATCGCCGTTGCGTTGGTACAGGGCTGCACTGGCCGGATCAAGGCGACTCAATGCGGCGATGATATTGCGCGTATAGACCACGATATTGGCCGGGTTTTGCCAGGCATGCGGATCGTTCTTGTCATGGTGCTCTGCCTCACCGCCGTGCTCTTGCTCGACGCGATCGCGCACGGCGATGCCCTTGGATGCCACCACAATCTCGCCGCGATAACCCGCGGCCTGCACCACCCGCTCCATCCAGCCCTCAAACCCCAGACCGTTGACCACCACCAGTTTGGCGCGCGCCACCGTCTTGATATGGTCGGGAGCAGGTTGGAATACATGAGCATCCTGATCCGGCCCTACCAAACTCACTACCGCAACACGATCACCGCCGACATTGGCGACGATATCGCCAAGTATGCTAAAACTGGCTACCACCGACAGGCGCGGCTGCACAGTCGCAGCACCGGCAAGCTGACTCAACAAGATGGCAGCAGCCAACAAGAATGGACGTAACAATTTCACGAATTTGCTCCCTCAGAGGAAAAATCAGGCGCGCAAGTGCGGCCGGCGCAACAGACGCGGCAACCAGCCACGCGGCGCAAACATCAAGGACAGGAAATACAAGCCGCCGGCACAGACGATAATCACCGGGCCTGAAGGTACCGAGGCGTAATACGAAAACATCAATCCGGCATAGCCAGCCAGTGCCGCTTGCACCGAACTATTAAGCAACTGCGCCGGCAAGCTGTCATGCCACAGGCGCGACGATACGGCCGGCAACATCATCAGACCGACCGCCATGAGCGTGCCCAGAGTCTGAAACGAGGCCACCAGATTCATCACCACCAGCATCAGAAACAACTGCTGATACAAGGTGCCGCGGCCACCACTAGAGGCCAAAAAGGAGGGATCAAAACTTTCCAGTAATAAGCCACGGTACAACGCTGCCATCAGCACCACGCTCAGCGATGACACGCCGGCCACCAGCAACAGGCCTTGTGTGTCGACACCAAGCACATTGCCAAACAGAATATGCAGCAGATCCAGTTGCGTACCATGCCCCGAAATCAGGATCACACCCAGCGCCAGCGCCACCACGTAGACGGCGGCCAGACTGGCATCTTCCTTGAGTTCGGTATGACGACTGACCAGGCCGGCCAGCGTCACCACGATCACACCGGCGATAAATCCGCCTATGCTCAACGCCGGCAAGGACAAGCCGAAGAAAATGAAGCCCGCTGCTACGCCCGGCAAAACCGCATGGCTCAAGGCGTCGCCAAACAGGCTCATGCGCCGCAAGGTCAGCAGCACGCCCAATGGCGCACTCGAGAGCGACAATGCCAGCGTGGCCACCAGCGCACGACGCATGAAGGAAAATTCCTGGAATGGCCCGATCAGCCATTGCAGCACCTCGTGCAACAGCATCATGATGCCCGCCCTGGCATTGCGACGGCGACTAACGGCGCCACGTCGACTGCGCACAACGGCGCGTGTTCATCGACCGCTTCTGCCATGGTGCGGGCACGATGCAAATTGTCATGGCACAGCACCTGTTCGGTCGCGCCCCAAGCCACTACATTGCGCGCCAGCAGCAAGGTTTGCGGAAAAGCCCGGCGCACCTGATCATAATCATGCAGCACGGCGATCACCGTGCGTTGTTCGGCATGCCAGGACTGGATGATGCGCAATAAATCCTCGGTAGTTTTGGTGTCGACCGCGCTGAACGGCTCATCGAGCAAAATCAGTCTGGCATCTTGCAACAGAATGCGGGCAAACAGCACGCGCTGGAACTGCCCCACCGACAGGCTGGAAATGGAACGCTGTGCGAAACCTTCCAGCCCGACCGCAGCCAGCGCCTGCTCGGCACGCTCCACCATGGCAACGCTGATGCGACGAAACAGCCCGGCGCGGCCCCAGTAACCCAACATGACGCAGTCGAGCACCGCAATTGGAAAGCTGCGGTCAATTTCCGCCTGTTGCGGCAGAAAAGCGATGCGACCAGCGTCGGCATGCTTGACCACGCGACCGTTGTTGCAACGTACCTGGCCCATGATGCTTTTGAGCAAGGTACTCTTGCCGGCACCATTAGGACCGACGATGGCCGTCAGCGAGCCAAGCGCAAACTCGCCGCTGACATGGTGCAGGGCAGGATGACGCCGATAAGTGACGGTCAAATTTTCCAGAGTAATGGCAGCGGACATGCTCAATTGCCTCCCAGAGCCCAGGCCACTCCACACCACAGCAGTGCACACACCGGTACAACCAGCAACACGCGTTGCCACCAGGGCAATGCAAAAATGCTGGTTTGTTGGAACCTGGCTTGCCAAAAAGAGGGGGACATAAAGAGAAAATAGGCCGTGAATGGAACCGCTGTGAACGTTACAAATCTATGTGCAACCTGGTTGCGAAAGTGGAATTATAATGCAACTCGGTTGCAATATGTCATAAGCAGTAAAGAAACCCTGAATTACGCCAAATACGCCCCATCCCAAGACAAACAGAAAGATCACGCTCATGAAGTTACGCCTCATCACCGCCCTCACTGCCGCGCTGCTGTCATCGTTATTGTCTCCTGCCATGGCGCACGAAGCGCATGTTCATGGCGTAGGCAAACTCGATGTCGCGCTGGACGGCAAGACCCTGTCGCTGCATCTGGACTCGCCGCTGATCAATCTGATCGGTTTCGAACATGCCGCCAAGAGCGAAAAAGACCGCCAGGCGGCCAAAGACATGGCAAAGACTCTGCGCAATGCTGCCACCGTATTTGTCACCAGTGCCGCTGCCGGATGCACACTCAGTTCAGTGAATCTGGTCTCCGCAGCCATTGACCCGGCCTTGCTGGGCCAATCCAACAACGCCCCCAAGACCGCTGCCCATGCTGATCAAGACGGCCACGCCGACCTTGATGCCGACTTCGTGTTCCAGTGCGCCGCACCCGAGAAGTTGCAGACGATCGATGTCAAGCTGTTTGAGGCGTTCAAGGGCTTCGTCAGCATCGACGTACAACTGGTCACCGCCAAGCGTCAGTCTGCCGCCAAACTGACCTCATCCTCCTCCGCTCTGAGCTTCCCTTAATCGATACCGCCGACCACCATGAGCAATGCCGCCATCGCCCTGCGCGATATCAGCTTCACCTGGCCCGGCCAGCACACGAAAACCCTGGCGCTGGAACGTTTTGACGTCCAGGAGCGCGAGCAAGTCTTCGTCAGCGGCCCCAGTGGCAGCGGCAAAAGCACCTTGCTGGCGCTGATCGGCGGCATTAACAGTGCCCAGTCCGGCAGCGTCGCCATTTTGGGACAATCGCTGGGCGCCATGGCTGGAGCCAGCCGTGATCGCTTCCGGGTAGACCATATCGGTTTCATCTTCCAGCAATTCAATCTGATTCCGTATTTGTCGATCCTCGACAATGTCTTGCTGCCCTGCCGCTTCTCTGCTTACCGCCGCGAGCGCGCGCTAACGCAGGGGAACGATTTGCTGGCAGCAGCGCATTCGTTGCTGCGCAGTCTGGACCTGGCGCCGACGCTGTGGACACGTGCGGTCACGCAGTTATCGATCGGTCAGCAGCAACGCGTGGCAGCCGCCCGCGCCTTGATCGGACGACCCGAGATTGTGGTCGCAGACGAGCCGACCTCGGCACTCGACAGTGATCGTCAACAAGGCTTCCTCGACTTGATTCAGCACGAGTGTGAACAGACCGGCACCAGTCTGGTCTTTGTCAGCCACGATCAACGTCTGGCGCAACGCTTCGATCGCCGCATCGCGCTCAATGAAATCAATCGCTGCGCCCACGCAGAGGAAAATACATGAGCTTCCTTTTCCCTTTGGCCGCCAAGAGCGCCTGGAACCGTCGCTACACCCTAGGCCTGATGCTGCTGGCCATTGCGCTATCGAGCGCCATGTTGCTGGGCATTGAACGCGTGCGCCATGAAGTGCGCGATGGCTTCACACAATCGGTATCCGGTACCGATCTGGTGGTCGGCGCTCGCACCAGCCCAGTGCAATTGATGCTGTACGCCATTTTCCGCATTGGCGGCGCCACCAATAACATGGGTTGGGACAGCGCACTCAAGCTGTCCAAGAATCCCGCCGTGGCCTGGACCATTCCACTCTCGTTGGGCGACTCTCACCGTGGCTTTCCGGTGCTGGCCACCAACCTCGATTATTTCCGTCACTTCCATTACGGTGACGGCCAGGCGCTACAACTAGCCGAAGGACGCGCATTTGCCGATGTCTTCGAGACCGTGATCGGTGCCGAAGTCGCGCAACGACTGCACTACCGTGTCGGCGACCATATCGTGCTCAGCCATGGCATGGGCAGCATGCATTTGACCGACCATGCCGACAAACCCTTCGTCATCACCGGCATTCTGGCGCGCACCGGCACACCGGTAGACCGCACTGTGCATATCGGACTCGATGCCATGGAGGCAATCCATCTTGATTGGGAAGGCGGCGCACCAATGCCGGGTCTGACCATCAAAGCCGAGCAGGTCAAGAAGTTCAACCTGACGCCCAAAACTGTCACCGCCGTGCTGGTCGGTCTAAAAAATCGTGCGGCGGTGTTTGGTGTCCAGCGCGACATCGGCGACGATACCAGCGAGCCGCTCATGGCAGTGTTACCGGGCGTCGCATTGGATGAGTTATGGCAAGTCGTAGGCGTGGGCGAGAATGCCTTACTGGTGGTGTCCGGCATGGTGGTGATCGTCGGTCTGGCCGGGCTGGTGTCGGCGATTCTGGCCAGCCTGGGTGAACGACGCCGTGAGCTGGCTGTATTACGCTCCGTCGGCGCACGCCCGTTTGACATCTTTTTGCTGCTGGCACTAGAGGGGCTGGCCGTCATGCTGGCCGGCGTAATACTAGGCCTGATCTTGCTGACGTTGGCGCTATTGGTGCTAGGTCCCTTCCTGAGTGCGCAATTTGGCGTAACATTACACCCTGCCCTACCCGCCACCGGTGAACTCACATTGTTACTGTGGACCATCCTGGCCGGTTTCGCTGCCAGCCTGCTACCGGGCCTGCGCGCCTACCGGCTGAGCCTGGCGGACGGCCTGACTCCGAGATTATGACGACATGAAAAGTATTACCTGGATAAGCGGCATCATCGGTGCCGGATTGCTGGTCGGTTACTCGCTACGACTGGCTGCGACGCCAGCGGCGCCAGTGGCCGCACCCGCAAGCACAGTGAGCGCGGACAACGGCCAGTACAAGGTCGGCGACCACTTGCAGCAAAGCCCCGATCTGGTCACCACGCCCTATAAACCTTCAATCGACAGCAATGCCGGCTACAAGGAAATCGCTTGGGAATCCTTGATTCCAAAAGACTGGGATGCCATGAAGCCATTCAAGGGGCTGAAACTGGACAAGCTACAAGATGATGATCCACGCGCCGAAGAGGCGCTATGGAAAGCCAAGCAATACTGGAAAAACGCCCCCATCGATCCCAGCATGGACGGCGCAGCAATTCGCATTCCCGGTTTTGTGGTGTCGCTCGAGCGTGAAGGCGATGCCTTGAAGGAATTCTTGCTGGTCCCCTATTTCGGCGCCTGTATCCATGTGCCGCCGCCGCCGGCCAACCAGATCATCCATGTGCACAGCGCCAAAGCTGTCAAAAACATCCGCACCATGGATGCCGTCTGGATCAATGGCGTCTTGAAGGTGGATCGCTCAAATACGCTCATGGGCGACGCCGGCTACAGCATGGCCTCGGTCAAGGTCGAGCCCTATCTCGATAAAAGCAATCAATAGTCCGAGCAGTCTTGTGCACTGGCGAGAAGTTATCCCCACATTTTGGGAGCAAGCTTGTGGATAAGCACTGGAGAACTCGGTTAAGTGATTGATAACAATCGTGTTTTCAAATTCTTGTCATTATTGTGCAAAGCCTGCACAAGCAACCCGAAACAGCCATAAAAAAACCTGCGATGCTTGCACATCGCAGGTGAATCTAAAGCTAGTTTAGAGGAGACGAAGAGAATATTAGCAAAGCTGTATGACAGGTAGGTGACAATCTACAAAATCATATACAACCAGATGATTTCATAGAGTTATAGTCACACAGACGTCACAAAATCTGGCTATGCTGACCTCTGTTTCGCGATACATGCAACTGATATGCATGATTGCATGGTGTACCGGACTATCCGTCTGGTACACCAACCCCCTCCTGTATGACCTTCCCTACCAGACGCCAATGACCTGCAAACGACTGAGCTTGATGCTCGTGCCAGGCCCTTCGGCGGCTTGCATGAGCAGATCGCTGTCGAGTTCCTTGGGCGGTTTGCGGTACCACTCCAGACAAACCTGAGAAAGATTGCTCAGGGCAGCCTTGTTCATGAATTGCTGCAACAGCTCACGGGTCAGTGCAAGATTGGGCTCTAAGCGAAAATCACCCTGCGCCTGCAAAGCGTTGGGCGCGGCGCACATGCGCGTGAGATCCTTTTGAAACATCTGGCGCGGCACTGCCATCGGGTGACCAGCCGCCACCAGCAATTCCTGAAACACCGGCGCCATGAAGTCCAGCGCCACGCCCTCACATTGCACCCAGCAATGAAATGCATCGCTATTGCTGGTGACCGTCTCGCCGTCAATCTCGCCAAAGGACAAGGCACCGCTGCCATCCTTGCTGACCAGATAGAAGGCCGCGCCGGCAACCGGAAAGGCATTCATCTTGTAAAATTTTTTCAGTATTTGTGCAGCAGTGACGCTAAAGAAAAAACTTGCCGCCGGGATATTGGCTTCGACGCTGTCGAGCACCGAGTGAATGACACGGAAAATACGTTGATAATCTGCCAGTGGCAGCAGGGGACGATGTGGAGCGCGCGTAGTTGATGTTTTCATGCACGCATTTTCTCATATCGTCCGGCGCTCCCGCCATGAGACATGCTTCAATGATGTTCACTGAGCTGCTTGCTCTCCAATGAGAGCGGTGCTTTTTTCTCATGCAGAAAGCAGACACAACCAAGCTCATGGTGCACAGAACATAGCGTCAATTCCTGCAAGCGCTCACTTCTTTTGTAGTCAGGCACCAGACGACGCATGCGCTCGTGCGACAAATCCATTTCACGCCTGTTCCAGGCGCAGTCCACCCGGATAAGCAGGTACATCAATGCCAGACAACATCCTAGATAAATGCCCAGCATCAGCGAAGTATCGTCCGGCACGTTCATGATGAATTGCATATAGCCTCCTGTTACATCAGCACGCATGTGGACAGTGGCGGCACGGCTTGTACTTGCCAACTCTGTCGCAACGATGCAGGCGTTGTGTCCATGGAGATCATCATAGGCACAAGAGGAAAGGCAATCTATCGGGGAATTCCTGAAGTTCCAAAAGCAACGCCAGGCCGCTTTGAGCGGTTGGCTTTAGCGTGTCTGCGCGTCAATATCGGCCAGCGATTCACGACCGCGCTGGGTAATCTCGTATTGCTTGCCCTCAGGCTTTTCAACGATATGACCTTTACGACCGAGAAAGATCGCCACGTCAGCGTCAACGTTTGCCTGCGGATCAACACTGAGCGCGCGCAAGGTATCAATGCAGCGGTAAATGAACAGAATCTGCTTGCCCTTTTCGGTCAGCGCCAACTGGCCCTCGCGGCTGTATTCAAGAAATTTGAGTCCGGTCAGGCGCTTGGCGTTTCTGGCCACGCAGGCACTGGGACGGCCACGGTGCTCCTTGCGGCTGACCTGACCTAGTGCATCAAATTCATCTTTCGTCAAATCGTCGCTCATGGGGGTTTTCTCCGGTGAAGTGGAACTGCATGCAAGGGCCGCCATGGTACGCGCCCGGAGCCGTGCAAGGCAATCGAAAACACCATCATAAGCCCGCCAAAGCTACAAAATAAAAACCCGCCAGGATAAATTCTGGCGGGCGTGATCAGGCTAATGCGGTGTGCTATCTGTAATCAAAAATGTCGCGCAGCAGAAACTGCCGCAATCCAGCCGTATCTTCTTCCCGTGCAGACAGAGAGACGGTATGACCAAGTCTGAACGAATTCCAGGTGAAATCGCCTTTGTAGTACTGACGGATGAGCTTGATCATGCTATCAACGATGGCCCTGTCAACGTCACCATTGAGCCCGGCGTCGACCGTAATGGTCTGCGACTTGCTGTGACGGGCATCGGTAGTCCAGCCGCGGAAGACGTACTGCGCAATCCGTGGCCCCTTGCTGGTAATTTCAAACACGCCGTTGGTAGCGCCACTGGCACGGCGTTCCTGGAAGGCAATATTGGCTTTGGCGATATCATTGTCGGACGGCCCCTGTTCCGCGCTACGGGCCGCCGCATTTTCTTCTGCAGCGGCCGCTTCAGCAGCATGGCGTCGTTCGCGCGCGGCGTTGACCATGGTCGACATATCCATTTCCGGCGCCACTCGGGTCATTCCGGAAGGCGTCACTGGCACACTGCGCGCTGCTTGCGGCTGGGAACGTGGTTGCACACGCTGGCGCGGAAGCGACTTTGGCTTGCTGACCGGCTTGGGTTTAGGTGGCTCTGCCTCTTTGACGGCCGGTGCAGGCGTCGGCTGGCGCGGCACCAGGCTGACCTGCAGCGGCGCACTGACCGCATCCGGCGGCGGCGTGACGGTGTCCAGACTGTGCCAGACCACCCAAAACAACGCCATATGGATCAAGATCGACAAAATGATGCCGACGATGGATCTGTTACGCTCGCGTTTGGGGAAAGGTGTAGGAGAAGATATCGTAAAAATCGTCATTCCATGCAGCAACAGATAGCATCCAATTTTTAGCGCTCATCATCGATGATGCCGCGCACACCAAGCCTGGATCGATCATCCGTGGCGCTACCGGCTTGCATTCAGGAATGCACATCCGCCACGCCAAGATAATGATACGTCGGCAACCTATTAATATTAAAAAGCAATTTTTCTTCAGCCGACAAGAATGTTCTTACCCGGCTTGCGCCAACCCTACGCGCGGGCATATCTATTGCCAAGAGTGCCCTTTTTCACAGCACTTTACCAGCAAGATTACCTTTTGTTACTTGCCATCGTAGGCTGTCTATATAATCAAGTCTCAAAAAATCAACCAGCTCATACCTTCGGAGACCGGCACGTCAGCGCATCATTGTATCCATGCGCCGTCGTGCTGTCAGCTTCACTTACCAGCCCATAGCCTATTCATGACCATCGCCCCCATCATCGTCATCGCTCCCGACTCGTTCAAAGGTTCCTTAAGCGCACAACAAGTGGCACAAGCCATCGGTGCCGGCGTCCTGGCCGCAGCGCCCGATGCGCAGGTGCGCCTGTGCCCCATCGCCGATGGCGGTGAAGGCACCCTGGACGCCTTGTTGCACGCCGGCGGCCAACGCCATCTGCTGCAAGTGCATGGCGCTGCCGGTGACTGGCGCGAAGCCGCCTGCGGCATCCTCAGCGATGGCAGCGCCGTGATTGAATCGGCCGAAATCGTCGGCCTCACCGATCCTGCCGGTACTGCTGCTGCGGTAGAAAACCGCTCCACCCGCGGCCTGGGCGAGGCATTACTGAGCCTGCTCGACAGCGGCGCGCGACGGTTTTTAATCGGCCTGGGCGGCAGCAGCACTAACGATGCCGGCATTGGCATGCTGAAAGCACTCGGCATGCGCCTGTTTGATGCCAGCGGTCAACAACTTGCCGCGCTGCCGTCGCAACTGGACAAGCTGGCCCGGGTTGACCTGAGCGGTCTAGACCCGCGTTTGCAGGACATCCACATCGTCGCCATGTCCGACGTCGATAATCCGCTATGTGGCGAACACGGCGCCACAGCAGTGTTTGGCCCGCAAAAAGGTGTGCGCCCCGAGCAAGTCAAGCCGCTCGACGCTCTGCTCGGCCATTTCGCCACATTGTTTGAGCAAGCCAGCGGCCGCAGCGCCAGCAACGCCGCTGGTGCCGGTGCTGCCGGCGGTCTCGGTTACGCGCTATTGATGCTGGGTGCTCAATTTCAGTCAGGAGCCCAAACAGTGGCCGATTACATTGGTCTTGACGATGCCCTGCAACAAGCAGACTGGCTCATCACCGGCGAGGGCCGTAGCGATGCCCAGACACTGCATGGCAAAGCCCCTTTCATCGCCGCTTTGCGCGCGCGCCAGGCCGGCGTATCTACCTCGCTGCTGTCGGGCGGGATTGACCGGGCCGCTCTGGCAGCCTTGCAAACCAGCTTCTCCGGCTGCTTTTCCATCGTCTTCGGGCCGCTGCCACTCAAGGACGCCATCGACAATGCCGCCGGACTGCTGCGCGACAGCGCCGAACAAATGACGCGACTGTGGCTGATGGGAAAAGGAAAGGACACCCACCAATAGTTACCCACAGAAACTGGGGGTAACTTTGTGGATAACCTTGAAGAGTTTTTACTATCCCCTTGATTTAAAAGGATATTAAGACATTGGTAAAAGTGGATGCATTTTCTGCCAAACCTGAAGCGTCAGCTTAAGCCGAACTCTTTCGCTATCAATTCGTAAGAATGCATGCGAGCGGCATGCTCATGAATGATGCTCACAATCATCACTTCATCGGCGCCATAAGCCCCAGCCAGTGCCTCAATCTGCTCGCGCACCCGGCTGGGCGAGCCAATTACTGCACGGCGTCCGGCAGGCAAGGTCGACGGTGGCAAATCATGTTGCGCAAAAAAAGCCAGGGCGCTTGGCACCGAAGGGATTTTATCCAGGCGCCGACCACTGTGCATGTGTATCAGTCGCATGCCGTAACTGCTGGCCAGCAGACGTGCCTGTTCGTCGGTGTCCGCGCAAATGACCTGTAAGGCCACACCTTGATGCGGCTGCGCCAAATAGGCAGAAGCCTGGAAATCACGTTGGTAGCGTTGCGCCACCGTTTCTCCGGCGGCATGAATGAAGTCGGCAAACATATAAGGCAAGCCCGATTGCGCCGCCCAGATACCGCTTTGCGACGACGAACCCAGTAACCATGTTTGCAACAACTCAGGTCTGCCAGGCAAGGCCGCCGATAGCCGGGCAAACGGATGTTCGACCGGCATCTCATCATGCAAATACGCTAGCAACTCCTGCAACTGCTCGGGAAAATCGTCCTCGGGCGACTGCCGGCGGTCGCGCTGCAAAGCCGTTGCCGTCAGCGTGTCACTGCCTGGTGCACGTCCCAGGCCAAGATCGATGCGATCTGGATATAGACCGCTGAGCATGCTGAACGATTCGGCCACCTTGAGCGCACTGTAATGCGGTAGCATCACGCCGCCGCTGCCGACCCGCAAACGCGTAGTGGCAGCAGCAATAGGTCCTATCAACACCTCAGGACTGGCGCAGGCTAGCGCAGTGGTGCCGTGATGCTCGGCCACCCAATAACGATAATAGCCGAGCCGGTCAGCCAATCTGGCCAGCGCCAGTGTGTTGTGCAGGGCTTGCGCGCTAGATTCACCCTCGGCTACAGGGGCCTGGTCCAGCACGCTGAGTTTGAAGGAGGCAGAAGGACTGGATGCGGTCATGAGAAAGGATGCAGATGATAATCTGCCAAGCATAGACCAATTCACCGACTTCGTTTTCCCAGCGCAGATTGCGACAACAGCATCAAGGCCCAAACCATTTCCATGATCATGAGTCTTGATCCAGATAATTTATGTAGCCAATTGATTTTTTGCAAAATATAAGTAGAAATACGACTAAAACAGAGTCAAATAAAAGTTAGAATTTGTCATTGTTTCTTAAGTGAATTTTTTAGCATTTAAACAACTTATTTTAGAAAAATTTGTAGCTTAAATTCGATTTTTTTGAAATGTGCGTTCATTTCGCTTAAGATTGCGGCTCTTAAGTTGTCATATAAACAAATATGTCCTTACTGATGCCCGTGTCGCTTTAGACAGCAAGGGTTTTATCATCCGCCCACGGAGTCAAGCTTGCGTCGAATTATCCAATCTTTCTTCATCTTGATACTGCTGTGTGGTTTCAGCGCTGTGACGCTGGCACAGGAGACTAACGAGACGATTGCTGCACCAACGGGTACGCTGTCTACCCAGCCGCTTCCTGCTTCCGTTGTGACCAATGGCCGCGTTGGCAGCGGCGATGTCTTGCGCGTGACCGTATTTGGCCAGCCCGACCTGTCGGCCGAAGTCGGCGTCAATGACAAAGGCATCTTGACCTTGCCCTTGATCGGCGGCATCGAGGTCAACGGCTTGAGCACCAGTGATATCGCTGCGCGCGTGTCGCAGGCGCTGCGGCAGGGCCAATATGTGATCAACCCGCAAGTGTCGGTGGAAGTGCTGCAATTGCGCAGCCAGATGGTCTCGGTGCTGGGCGAAGTCACCCGCCCCGGCCGCTATCCGATTCCAGGAAAAATGAGCGTGCTGGAACTGTTGGCAACGGCCGGCGGGCTCACTGCACAGGCCGACCAGACGGTCACCCTGTTGCGCCGCAAAGACAAGAACGACAGTGCTGCCAGCAGCGACGTGCGCATCCCCATTCTGCTGGGCGACACCGCCACCACCGAGCGCACCCCGCTCGATGTCGAGCTCAACAATGGCGACGTAGTCTATGTCAACAAGAAAAAACTGTTCTACATCCATGGTGAAGTCAATCGCCCTGGCGGCTATCCGATGGAGCAGGACATGAACGTCATGCGCGCCATTTCGCTGGGCGGCGGCATGACCCAGCGCGCCTCAGAACGTCGTATCTACATCAATCGCGACGTGGTGGACAAAGGTATTCAGGAAATCAAGGCCAAGCTGACCGATCCGGTATTGCCAGGTGATGTTGTCTACGTCAACGAAAGTCTCTTTTGATGTCATCCGCAGCCAATCCCTTGAATACCCAGACGACTGAGGGCGGCATCTCGTCGAAACAGCTGGCGGCGATGATTTCGGCACGGCGTGGCACCATCTTGACCGCCCTGCTGGTGACCATGGCTGCGACCATTGCGATCACACTGCTGCTGCCCAAGACCTATGTGTCTTCCTCGGATGTCTTCATCGATTACAAAGGCAACGATCCTATCAACGGCCGACTATTCTCGCCGGTGTTCGACGATAGCTACATGCAAACCCAACTGGATATGGTCAAAAGCCAGCCGGTCGCAGAAAAGGTGATCGACGCCCTTAGCCTGGAACGCACCGCCGACTATCGGGCCAGCGTTGAACGCAACGGCGAGGCGCGTTCGCATACCCAGATGATCAAGCGTATCAACGAACAGACCCAGGTCATCACGCGCCATTCGAGCCGGGTCATCGAAATCGCTTATTCAGCAGACGATCCGGAGCAGGCGCGCGACTTGGCCAATGCCGTGGTGCGCGCCTATATTGAACTCAATCGCCAGATTTCTTCATCATCGGCGCGCGCACGCCGTGAGCAGTACAACGCCCAGCTGGAACAATTACGCCGGGAGGCCGATGCCATCCAGGTCAAACTGACGCAATATCAGCAAGAAGTCGGCATCATCGATCCCAATGAGCGAGATGATCTGCAATCGCGCCAACTGTCCGAATTGATGACCGCATTGGTATCAGTGCAGAACCAGCGCCAGGAAGCGGCGGCGCGCAGCGGTTCGACGGCAAGCATGCTGCGCAATGGCGTGCATGCTGATGAATTGCCGCAAGTGGCGCAACGGCCTAATATTACCGACCTCAAATCCAAGCTCAGCGATGTCGATCGCCGCCTGGCCGATATCCAATCGGTCCTGGGGCCGCGCCATCCACGTACGCTGGCCTTGATTGAGGAACGTAACGGCATCATCGAACGACTGACACGCGAATCGAACAGTGCGCTCAATAGCGAGCAAATCGATGCCAGTCGCCTGGCCATGCAGGAGCAAGCGCTGCAAAAAGAAGTCGATGCACAGCGCAAGCGACTGCTGCAAGAGAAGGAACACCGTGACACCATCACCTCCTATCAACGCCAGCTCGAAAGCGTCGAACGCGTCTACAACAACGCATTGGCCAAATATGATGACCTGCTCATGGCCAGCACCATCAATACTTTCGACCTGACGGTGCTACGCATGGCCGAAGTCCCCAGTTCGCACTCCAAGCCTTTGCTCAAGCAGAACGTCGCCGCCAGCATCTTGGCCGGGCTGGGTCTGGGCTTATGCCTGGCGCTACTGTTGGAGCTGGGCAAGCGGCGGGTGCGCTGTGACGACGATCTGATTCGCGAGATCCGCCTACCGCTCATCGGCCATATCGGTATCCGCTAAGACGATCACCATGGCAAAAGACAATCCTACTAACCACCCCGCTCGGGCTGACAAAATGGGTGCCCGCTTCATCGAAGCCGGGCTGCTCACCGAAACGCAGGTAGCACGCGTGATCGAATTGCAGAATTCGGCCGGCCTACGTTTTGGCGAAGCCGCCGTACGACTGGGTCTGCTGACCGAGCAAGACGTACAGACGGTATTGGCCAAGCAATTTAACTACGCCACTGCAGTCTCGTCCGAAAGTCTGGACAAATCGCTGGAGATTGCCTTGGCGCCGTTTGGTATCGAAGCCGAAGCGATCCGCCACATCCGCGCTGAGTTGTCCATTCGTCTGCTGCATCAGGACAAAATCTCGCTGGCCATCGTCAGCGCGACCGAAGGAGAAGGCAAGAGCTACCTGGCGGCCAGTCTGGCGCTGGCGTTTTCGCAAATGGGCAAACGCACACTGCTGATCGATGCCAACCTGCGCGCGCCCAAGCAACACCTGCTGTTCGGCCTGGAAAACAAGAGCGGTCTATCGACCATGCTGGCTGGCCGTACCGAAATCTCCGGCGGTACGCCGACCGAAAGCTTCCCCCATCTGCATGTGCTCAACGCCGGACCTCAGCCGCCTAATCCGCTGGAAATTCTGCTGCAACCAGCGCTCACCAAGCTCATTGAGCAACTGTCAGCGGATTTCGACGTCTTCATTGTCGATACCCCTGCCGTACTGACGTCCTCAGACGCCCAAACCATCTCGCAACAAGTCGGCATGTGTGTATTGGTAGCGCGCCAGCATTACTCGCATGTGGCCGATCTGCGCCAGGCGGAGGCACAACTGAGAACGTCGGGTGCTCAGATTATCGGCACCGTCTACAACGCCTTTACCCCAAGCGACACGCTGGCGCAGATCGACGGCAAGGGTAAAAAACTTTGGCACCGGCTACGCACATGGCTGAGCAACCCGACTCGCCGGTGAGCGGCGCCGGCCGCAAACGCCTGCTGTTTCATTCACTGGCCTCCTTGTTTGACCAGGCCTGGTTGAGCGGCATCAATTTTGCGCTGGGGCTGGTGCTCATTCGCCTGGCGACCAAACAATCGTATGGTCTCTATGCGCAAATGTATGTGGCCGGCATCTTCGTGGCCAGCGTCATTGAAGCCTTGATCACCAGTCCGCTGACCACCATCGCCTCGGGCCAGCCGGTGGCCGCGCGCGCGCGCCTGACGGCCCTGCTGTTGCGTTTTCAGTGGCAGGTCAGTATCACGCTGGCACTGTTGTGCGGCCTGCTTAGCGCCATCGTGGCTGTGATCACCGGGGTCGACCTCCACCCGCTCTGGCTGGGGCTGGCATTCGCACTGTACATCTTTGCCAATTCGCAACGTGAATATCATCGCAGCATCAGCTTCATCGAGGCGCGGCCGCTGCGCGTGCTACAGACCGATCTGGTCTATGGCACGATCACCGCACTAGGCATCGGTCTGCTACTGCTGATGCAGGCCTTGACGGTACCGGCGATTCTGCTGGTCATGGGCCTGGCCAATATTGCCGGCATGTGGCGTAGTACCACACACCATGATGCCGCCACCGTGGCCTACAACGCCGGCGGCCAGGAATACCGCGACGCCGTCAAAGCAGTCCTGCAGCGCGGTCGCTGGGCTTTGCCGGGCGCGCTGGTGGCATGGGCCACTAATTACAGCTACCTCTATCTTGCCGCACTCACGCTAGGGGTGGCCGCCACTGCCGATCTGAATGCCTCGCGCCTGCTGCTCACACCGATTTCCTTGTCAGTACTAGCTTGGTCGCGCGTGGCACGGCCCTTGGTGAGCCGGCTCTATGCCGCGCGCGACTGGCGTCATCTGGACCACCTGGCCTGGGCCTCGGTGGCCGGCATCGAAGTGCTCACCGTGATCTATGTCACGCTGCTGTGGCTGGCACTGCCGTGGTTGCAAGTACATGTACTGGGCGCCAAATACCATGGATTGGAGCCAATGGTGCTGGCCTGGGGCGGCTACTTTGCCATCAACGCTGCACGCTGGATCGGTTCATCCTGGCTCACCAGCAACGATCAATACAAGTTATTGCTGGTGAGCGGTATTGCCTGCCTGCTGGTGATGCTGGCGGCCACGGCCATCTGCATTCCGTTGTTTGGTACCTGGGGCGCGATCCTGGCGCTGATCGTGGTGGAAGCTTTTGATCTGGCCTTGATCTGGCTGGTATTGCTACCCATGTTGAGGCGTAAGAGTCTATGAATGCGGCCATTGATATCAGCATCTGCGTCTGCACCTTTCGACGTCCGGCCTTGCTGGCGCTATTGCTGCAGGCGCTCACGCAACAAGCCTGCGCCGATCTGCGGCTGGAGGTGATCGTGGTCGACAATGACCCGGCCAACTCGGCAGCCCCAATTCTGGCGCAATGGCAGAACCGCTTGCCATTGCTCACGTGTCATGAACCAACACCCAATATTGCCCAGGCGCGCAATACTGCAGTCCATGCTGCACAAGGTGAATGGATTTTATTCATTGACGATGATGAAGCGCCGGACCCTGACTGGATCATCCGAATGATGCAGACGCAACGACGCTACGGCGCTGATGCGGTATTTGCTCCGGTGCTGCCGCGCTATCTGGAGGACACCCCGACATGGGTGCGCCGCGGTGATTTTTTCAATCGGCCGCGCTTTGCCACCGGCACCGTCATCGGCAGCAAGGATGCACGTACCGGCAATGTTTTGATCCGGCGCAGCAAACTGCTGACCATACCTGGACCATTCGATGTCACCTTTGGCCGCACCGGTGCCGAAGACACCATGCTGTTTCGCGACATGCTGGCGTGTGGGGCCAGCTTCATCTGGTGTGACGAAGCCACCGTCAGTGAAGAAGTACCGGCCGCGCGCGCCAATCTGAACTGGCTGTTGCGGCGTTCGTATCGCCTCGGCCAGACCTATGTGCGTTCGGAAATCATACGCCTGCATGGCCTGTCGTATCTGCTGCGCGCCGTTCATCTGGGCCTGCGCGCAGCGCTGCAATTACTGATCGCAGCCGCGCTCACGCTGCTGTCCTTGCCTTTTTCCCGCATCATGTCCATCCGCTGGCTACGCATTACGCTGGCACAATGCGGCAAGTTAAGCGCCCTCGCCGGCCATCGCTATCATGAATACGGTACTTAACGCCACCACGCCCACCGGTGCGGGCTGGAACAACACCGATACACGCCTGGTGCGCCTGCTCATTATCATGAGCGTCACTTTTGCACTGATGCCATCGAACCTGAGCTGGGGCACCCCCGATCCGGAAGGCAACTATGCCGAAGGCTCCCTGTTTCTGCAGGTCGAGTTCGGCTCGGTGTTCTTGCTCGGTGCCTGGCTGGCCTGGCGTAACCGTGGCTGGAGCCTGCGCCACGTACTGCGGCTCAATCCGCTCCTGGTGGTCATGATTTTATATTGCTTCGCCAGCATGCTCTGGTCAGCCTACCCGATCGTCACCCTCAAACGCAGCGTAGAACTCATGGGACTGACACTGGTAGGCATCGCCATCTCACCCCCGGTGGCCAGCAAGCAGCAACTGTTGCGCACCCTGCTGGGTACGCTCATGGGACTCATGGTGATATCGTTTTTCGTGGCGCTATTGTTGCCGAGCATCGGCGTGGACTATGAGCTGGGCGGCGCTTGGCGCGGCATACTGTCACAAAAAAATGCACTGGGCGCCATTGCCGGCTTGTCCGTGATGCTCTGGCTCAAGGAAAGTCTGGCCGACAATATCCCGCGGCCACTTTGCTATTTAGGCATACTGTTTTGTCTGTTCATGCTGGTCATGGCCAAGAGCAGCACCTCGATTCTGGTGGCCTTACTCGGCAGTGCCATTTTTTTGCTACTGCGGCGCCGTTACATGAGCGCCGCCACCAGCCGGCAGGTGTTTCTGGCGCTGCTGTTCGTGGTACTGCTGGGGCTGTATCTTTTTTATCTAGCTGACGGCCGGCTACCAGATATGGACGAACTGATCTCTCCCATTACCGGCCTGTTCAACAAGGGTAGCGACCTCACCGGTCGTACCGACATCTGGAATCTGGTAGGACTGGAAATTACTCGCCACATCGCTTTCGGTATCGGTTACGGCGCTTTCTGGCTGGGTGAAGGCAGTCGTTCACAGTTCATCATCGACGCCCTGCACTGGATCCCGCTGCAGGCCCACAATGGCTATCTCGATATTGTCAATGAGCTCGGCGTGGTGGGTTTTGTCATCATGCTCGGCGTGTTCCTGGTGCACATGCGCAATCTGCTCAAGATGACCGCGGTTGATCGCGAAGAGGCGGCCGTGCATTGGGCTCTACTGTTTTTGATTTTGATCAGCAATCTGTCGGAAAGCGAGATGTTCCGCGGCATCCTGTTCCAAAATATCCTGTTGCTGTATTCCATCACGGCGGTCTCGGCGCGACTGACCATGCATCGGGTCGAGATGACTGCCGTCGCATCATGAAACCCGTCAACTGGTTCAGCCTACCAAAACTGGTGCTGCTGGCTGTTTGCAGCTATGCGGCAATCGGCACGCTGGCGGCGCAATCGGTGTTCAGTACCATAACAAGCAGTGTACCGGCCAGCTTTACCAGTGACGGCAAGGGCGTGCAATATTTCCCTTTTGCCATTGACGAAGACAAGCTCGGCGGCGCACCAGACCGCTCGGCAATGAACCAGCCGCTCGATGCCAGCGCTCGCATTTTTGTGCGCGACGGTCATTTCTACCGAGTCGGTGCCGATCTGCGCCCGAACACCGCCGACGATAGCCGCGTGCGCTTGTATGGCATCAACATTAGTTTCGCCACCAATTTCCCGTCTGCCGCCGATGCCCTGCGATTGGCCCAGCGTCTGCGCAAGGCTGGCATCAACGCGGTGCGCCTGCATCATATGGATACCATGCCCGGCCTTGAGGACAATCCGCCGCGCAGCGTGCTCACACCAGGGCCCTATCCCAGCTTCAACCAAGAGGCGCTCACACGTCTGCGCACCTTCATCAATGCGCTCAAGCAGCAAGGTATCTACGTCGATCTCAACCTGCACGTCGGTTACCGCTTCCGTCCTGCCGTTGATCAGTTGCCGGCGCTCAACGGCAACGCTGAGGCCACCGACCTGGGCGCGCCGGTATACGTCTATTACCCACGCCTGGTCGCACTGCAGGAAGACTATGCACGACAGCTCATCCGTGCCCTGGGCCTGCGAAATAATCCGGCGCTGGCGATGGTGGAGATCAACAACGAATCTTCCCTGCTCAACGCATGGCAACGGCGCGAATGGAGTCAAGCGGTACCGCGCGCTTATGAAGCGCAACTGCGCGACCAATGGCAGGCCTGGCTGGTGCATCGTTACGGCTCGACCGCCAAAGCCTGTGCCGTTTGGCAAACCTGTGTTTCCGCCAATTCCCGCATCGAACTGCTCACCCCTACCGACGGCTCGCGCGTGCATTACTGGCAGGAACGGCTCAATGGAAAACTGCGCATACTGACCGACAAACTGTTCGGTCCACATGACCCCGGCGTGCCCAACAGCGCCGGAGAAGCTGTGCGGCTCAGTGATTTCCTGCAGTTCCTGGCCGATACCGACCGCGCCTATTTCAATCGTCTGCGTGAAGTGGTGCATAGCGAGACCGACGCCTTGGTACCGGTCAGCGGCACCCAGATGAGCTATGGCGGCGTGCTCAATTTCAGTTCGCTGGCGCAGATGGACTACATCGATGAACACTTCTACATCGATCATCCCGAATTTCCCGGCGAAGCCTGGGCTCGCAACAACTGGCGTATCCGCAATAGTGCTGCGGTAGATGGTGAACTGCATGATCTGCTGGCACTGGCCTTGTACCGCGATGTGCGCAAGCCCTTCGTCATCAGCGAATACAACCAGCCCTTCCCCAACCAGCAAAGCAGCGAAATCCTGCCGCTCATGGCCACTGTCGCAGCACAGCAGGATTGGGACGGCCTGTTCATGTTCGACTACCTCGACGGCGACAACTGGGCCACTACGCCATCGGCCTTCACCTTGAGTGGTGACTGGGCCAAATACGCCACCATCGGTCAAAGTGCCATGCTGTTCCGGCAAAACCTGGTAGCGCCACTGCCCGCACAAGTCGTCATCCCGCTGGCGCCGCCAACACGGCTGGCGCTGGCTGCGGCACACGACGCCGGCGCGTTTGAAACGCATCTGACGCTACGCTTTGGCATCACTGCCGAGCTGGCCACCCAGGCACGTCTGGGAATGGATCTGAACGGCACCGCTGAGAGCGGCAAGCAAACACCCCTGACGCCAGAGACGCCGCTACGCTCGCCCAACGGTGAATTTGAATTTCAGCCCAAACAACGGCTGCTGCAAATTCGTACGCCGCAGGCGCGCGGCTTCTATGGTTATCTGATGGCTCGCACCATTGGCGATAGCGATGTCACCATTGAATTGCTTGGCAAAGGTCGCGGTTTTACCGGTATTTTGCTCACCGCGCTGGACCAACGCACGTTGTCGAGCTCCCGCCACATACTGATTGCCGCCGGCAGCGCCGTCACCGGTACCCAGCCAGGTTCGTCGCCGCAGCGCCCGAAAGAACTGGTGCGCTACAAGAACGACGCCAATTGGTGGACTCTGGAGCCCGATTCCGGCATGAACGACCAACCCTCGGGGCCGCGCGACGTACAAGGCCCGGTCTGGTTGGAGCGTAACCAGCTTCGCATCAGCTTGCGAACTCAGGCCAAGCGCTTGACTGTCTATCCACTCGACGGCAGCGGCCAACGCATGAGCGCGCTCGACAGCAAGCGGGTCACGCTTGTCAATGGCATGGCAACCCTACAAATTCAGGCAGATATCGCCCAAGCCAGCCCTTGGTATGAGATCGTCGCCGATGAATAAGCACATCTGGCGGCGGCCCATCGCACTGGTCATGATTGGCCTGATGCTGAGCATGTTTTGCACTGCACCAGCCCGAGCCACGGCTGAGTATGCATTGCAAACCGGGGTCAGTTGGTATCGCATCGACAACCCGTTTCTGTACCCCAACGGCAGCGGCAGCCAAAGCCTGTACACCGCGGGCTCGGCTTGGTCGGAAGACTTGCGCGGCGGACTTTTTCTGCCCATGCCAACCGAGCGCAGCAATCTGCAATTGACCGGTGCTGTGTCGCAGATGCATTACGGCAATACGTTTAACAACTATAACGACCAGCTCAGCACCGGCGGCCCTTACAGTCTGAACAAGGCAATCAAACAGTTGGAGGCGAGCTATACCTGGGAATTCAGTGATTTTCTGCGTGGCCGCCTGTTCCATCGCATCGACGATCGGCTCTACAGCTATTACGGTGGTGAAATCGTGCCAGACCCCAACACAGTGCCACGCAACATTTCCGGCATCGAACCGGAGTTCCCGCATACCCGCGAAGACAGCGCCGAAATCGCTTACCGCATCAACAATCATGTTGATCTACCGATTACCTGGAGCCAGCAAACCTTAAGCTTTCTCAATGCCGGCCGGGCCGAAATGTACAACATGAACAGCACGGCGCTGCAATCAGCCATCCGCTATACCTCCAGTGCGGAGTCGACCATGTCGGCCGGTGTCAAACGCACCAAGGTCAGTTTTCCAGACCGGATTGCCGATGACATCGCTCAGTACGACTCCGGTTACATCGACACTGAATTTTTTACCGACCTAGCCTGGCACTACAGTAACCAGACCACATTTCTGGCGCATGTGGGTGGCCTCACCCGTCACTTCAATACCATCAATGACCGTGACAGTCGCCTGCTGTCAGCAGAACTGGGGATGAATTGGCATTACTCGCCCAAGACCACACTTTCCGGCCGCATCTGGAACCATCCACTGCCCAACGATCAGGCCGACAGCCAGCTTTACGTCATCACCCATGGCATTGAAACCAAGGCCTTGTGGCAAGCCACGCCCAAGACGCAAGTGTCGATGCTGGCATCGGTGGAAATCCAGAAATCACAAACATTTAACGATACCCTGATCACCTCGCCACTCGTGAGCAGTAACGACAAGGTGGTCAATCTGAACTTGCGGGTTGATCACAACATCACCCGCAATTTATCTGTGCGCGTTGATCTCACACGTCAGACTGCCGCTGCCCGCGATGACACGAATCTTTTCTATCGACGCAGCACCGTCATGATCAGCCTGAACTACACGTTCGACAATTTCTCCGGACCTTACACCGACGACAATCCGCAAGGCTTCAATCGCGCCCGCCAGCAAATCGAAACACTGCAATGACCACCATCACCACCCACGCCAGCGCCACACCTTCGTTCGATTACCTGCGCGGACTTGACGGCTTGCGCGCCTTGGCCGTACTGCTGGTGCTGGTAGCCCACCTGGGGCTCAATGAAGCGATCCCCGGCGGCTTCGGCGTGACCGTCTTCTTTTTCATCAGCGGCCTGCTCATTACTCGCTTGTTGCTGGCCGAACATGCCCAGCGCGGCACCATTGCGATAGGAAATTTTTATCTGCGCCGACTCATCAGGCTATATCCGGCCATGCTGGCAGCTATCCTGCTGGCTACGCTAGTGTTCTGGCTGGCCGGCGGTATATTGAGCTGGGGCAAGGTCGGGGCAGCGCTGTTGTATTGCATCAATTACTACGACATTTATTCCCAACTGGTGCAGACCCGCATCGGCTTCGATCCCTTCAGCACGCTGTGGTCATTGGCAGTGGAACAGCAGTTCTATCTGCTGTTTCCTTGCCTGTGCGTAATCATGCTCAAAGGACATGGCAACTGGCGTCGCTTGTGCTGGATGCTGGCCGCCATGCTGATACTGGGGCTATTGTGGCGGCTCATTTTGGTTCATGCAGGCGCCAGCAGCCGGCGCATCTACATGGGCAGCGATACGCGCATCGACAGCATTTTCTACGGCGCCTGGCTGGCACTGATACTGGCCTGCGATACACAGCAAAAATGGCGCCGCTTGTGCAACAACCGACTTGTTCAACTGGCCTGCCTGACGCTGCTGCTGCTGTGTTTCGTGCTACGCCAACCCGGTTTTCGCGATACCTTGCGTTACTCGCTGCAGGGCCTGGCGTTAATGCCACTAATGACTGCACTCTGTTTCAGCGCATCGCTCGCACCGCTGACACGGATGCTGGAGTGGCCTGCGCTGCGGCGCCTTGGCCGCTGGTCTTATTCCCTGTACCTGACCCATCCCATTGCCATCGTCATCGCCGAAATGATCTGGGGACCCGGCAGTGCGCTTCCTCGCAGTCTGGGCGTATTCGGCTTTTTATGCTTCGCGCTCACGGCTGTGCTGCTATCATTTGCGCTGACAACGGCATCCTACTATGGCATCGAGCAACCCATGCAGCAGTGGCGCCGACGTTTTGGTGCGCACGTCGTCGCCAATTGACTCTGCCGTCCGTACTACGCAGCCAGGAAAAACGCATGAGCGAATCAGCCACCAAACTCTCCTTACGCATCAGTAGACGCCTGTCGCAGCACGCCTTCAAGAACCTGCTGCCACTGCAGGCAGCGGCCGGCGTTGTCAGTTTCACCTTCGACGATGCACCGGCCTCGGCCTGTCAAACGGGAGCATTGATACTGGAACAGCAAGGCGTACGCGGCAGCTTCTATATTGCTGGCGGCCTCACCGATGCGCTCGAACAAGGCAAGCCATGCCACAGCAAACAAGATCTGCTGAACCTGTTGGAAAACGGCCATGAATTAGGCTGCCACGGCTTTTCCCACGTGCGCTGCGACACATTGACGGCTGTCGCACTGCAGCGCGAATTGGACCGCAACAGTGCGTTTCTAAGTCAACTGGGCGTCGATACCACGCGGCTCAACTTCGCCTATCCATTCGGCGCATTTGCCTACAATGCCAAACGCATCACCAGCGCACGTTTTCGTTCCAGCCGCATTACCGGCGGCGGCACTCACATCGGCTTGGCCGATCTGAATGCCTTGAAAACCCATCGTTTGTATGATGTTGCAGTAGATGCTGATGATTACGAGAGCTTGCTGGCGCGCACTGCGCACAACCAAGGTTGGCTAATCGTCAACACTCACGATGTAGAGCAGTCGCCCAGCCGTTTCGGTACCACACCGCAACGCCTGGAGCAAGCCATCGCCGCAGCTCTGGCATCAGGCTGCCAGGTGCTGACGATGAATGCTGCCATCGATTACTGGTCTGCCGCCGCTAATCAGGTGGCAGCCGAGCGCGGCCGAGCAAGCGTCTGACCAGATGACGCAAGCGCTGGTTAGCACGGGCGCGGGTGTATATAGTTTGCCAGCATTGACTCACAGCCACTGCCATCTTGCCGCGCACGCTACAACCTTGTTGCCCGGCATACAGGGCCAGGGTGTGGTCAGCCCACTGCTTCTTGTAGGCCTCGTCACCGACAGTCAGATCGAATAGTTTATCGCCCCGTGCAATGCAATCCTGCAGCACCGCATCAAGCAGGATGCGCCCCACCGAATAGCGAGCCCATTCGCCATCTTCATAGCCCGGCATGAGCCAGTAAAACCGTTCGCCGTAGCGTATGCCCCAGTGCGTAGCGACCAGCGAGCTGTTGACATACAAGGCCGAGACCACGACGGCACCGCCGCCCAGTCCCTGTACTGCCAGGTTTTGATAGAAATCCAGATAACCTGGTACGTCAAACATTTCACGACCGCCGGTTTCACGCCAACGCCGATTTTTTTGCTGCGCCATCGCGGCCACCACGGCAGCGCGTTGCGGCGCGACGGTATCAATCAACAATTGCACCTCGCCCAAGGTCTGCAGACGGCGCAGCTGACGACGGGTATCGGCAAACATCTTGGCGCTGCGCGACTGCTGAAATTCTGTAAAGCTCGGCGTCAGCGTCGCCACATGCGCCTGCTCGGTGGCGTGCATACCAGCCAGCAAGGTCATGGGATTGATCAACCCTTCAATCGTCTGCGGCATGCGCCGCGCACGAAACAAATCGACCTGTAGCAGCTTGAGAATGACCGGCCACAGCTGCGCAAACAGCGCCACAGGAAAGTCCGCGCTGAGCAAGGGTGCGTGATAGTCAGTGACTTCAGCGCCAAGAAAATCGAGCACGCGCAAGCCATGGCGGTACTGTATTCCCAGCGGCAAGAACAGCAATACCCGGCCATCGTCATCGCTCAGTTCGACCAGCCGCAACTGCCATCCCTGGCGCTGCCCCAGATGCGCATACCAGACGGCCAGCCAGTCATATGATTGAAAACCATAGGCGTGGCAACTGAGTTGAGCAGCACGCCAGCGTGCCTGTGCCTGTGGTAATGAGGTGTGAACACGCAGTGCCGCAGACGTGCCCAGCGCCGTCGCCAATGATGGCGTCAGACTGCGCAAGCTATGCACGGCAGTGGTATCAGCCATGAGCGGATTCAATAGGCATGGCGATCCTTGAATACCACTAGCGCCGTGCGCAATATGATCTTCAAGTCCAGGCCCAGCGACCAGTGGCGAATGTAGTACAGATCAAATTCAATGCGTCGCTGCATTTTGTCCAGCGTATCGGTCTCGCCACGCAAACCGTTGATCTGCGCCCAGCCGGTGATGCCTGGCTTGACCATGTGGCGCAGCATGTAGCCCTTGACCTGCTTGCGGTACAGTTCGTTGTGCTGAACCGCATGCGGACGCGGTCCGACAATACTCATCCCACCTTGCAAGACATTAAAGAATTGCGGCAATTCATCCAGTGAAGTCTTGCGCAGGAAACGCCCGAACGGTGTCACCCGGCTGTCGCCTTGGGTCGCTTGCAGCACCTCCCCGTCCGCGGCCAACGGCTCGCTGCGCATGGAACGGAATTTGGAGACAACAATCTTCTGCCCACCCACGCCGTAACGCAGTTGACGGAATAGAACCGGCCCCGGCGACGACAATTTCACCCCCACCGCAATGGCCAGCAACAGCGGACTCAGGGGAATCAGAATCAGCACCGATAAAATCACGTCAACGAAACGCTTGAGCAGACGGGTGAGGCCGATGAATGGGGTTTCATACGCCACTAGCACCGGCGTTCCGGCAACCTCGGCGTACTGCATGTGGCCAAGTCCGAACAGGGTCGAGTCCGGCACGAAATAGACCGACGCCACCGAATCGTGCAAGGCATCAACCACCGGTGCGATGTCACTTGAGCGCGCATGCACCAGACCGACAAACACCACATCGACAGGATTTTTCTCTATCCAGTCGATCGCATCGATCAGTCTGCCAAGACGCGGCAATTCAGCACCGACACGCTCGCTGCCCTGACGGTTATCGAAAAAACCGAGCGGCTTCATGCCAAAGATACTGGAAGCCTGAAATGCATCCGACAAGCGCTGCGCATCTTCGCTAAAGCCGACAAATATCGCCGTGCGTTGCTGACCTTTCGCCCGGTACATACGCAACACCGACCAGCGGCACAACAGCGACGTCAACGCCAACGTAAATGGTGTGACCAGCAGCCACACGATCATGACCACGCGTGAAAAGTCAGCCGCCGTCTTGGTCATATACAGCGCCAAGACCACCACGAAGAAAATACTGGCCCAGACCCGCACAATCGTGCCGAAGCTGTGCACCATGATGGCGGCATTGTCGATGGTGTAACGGCGTACATCACTGAACCCGATGAAACCCATGATGCCCGCCACGGCAGCCACAAAATTGAACGTAGAGAAATCGGCAAACTGGTAAAAAGCGACACAGACTTCCAGCGTCAGAATGATGGCCAACACATAAACTGCGCCAACGACCAGACCTAACCAGGCGGTATTGTGATTGCGCTTGTCGGAATAGAAGTTCACTGGTACGTCCTTTTCCTTAATTGGTGTTACGAATACGCTGCTGCTGCCACTCACGCCGCAGCAAACCGACAAAACGTGAGCCCTGCACAATATAACGCCGCCATAAACGGCGCGGTTCAGACGCCAGCCGCCAGGTCCATTCCAGTCCGGACTTCTGCATCCACTTTGGTGCGCGCGCCTTGAAGCCAAGCGCAAACTCCATGGCCGCACCAACGCACATCACCACTCCGGCCTGCATATGTTGGCGCTGCGCCATGGCCCAGCGTTCCTGCTTGGGCATGCCCAGACAAACGAAGACGATGGCCGGCCGCACCGCATTGACACGCCGCAGCGCCTCCATGCCCTCAGCCCCGAGCGGATCGAATTGCATGGACGGACAGTACAGCTCCAGCGGCAAGCCCGGATAAACACGCGCGAACGCCTGCGTAAGCATCTGCTCCTGCCCGGGCAGACCACCGATCACCACGACCGGCAACTGCGCAAGAGCGCAGGCATGCGCCAGTGCCACAAACAGATCGGCGCCGGTCACACGTTCCGGCAGTGGAGTAACGCTCTTGCGGCTGGCCCATACCAGCGGCATGCCATCAGCAAAGATGTAATCGGCCTGCGCATACACTTTCTGCAAGGCCGCGTCGGCATCGAGTCGCACCAGATGATCCACATTCGGCGTCACCACCACCGCAGGAGGTCCAGTACGACCTTGCGCCAGCAACAATAGCCGCGCTACGGCCTGATCCTGGCTGACTGCACAGATATCGAGTCCAAACAGGCTAGACTTGGGAAAGACGCTTGATGGTTTCATCCGGAGGTAGGTAAGTGCGACAAAAAATGGCTAAGCTGAGGGAAATCCAGTTAAAATAATTCGATGTGATTTTAACAATACTTTCTACTATTTTTTAGTATTTCCACAACATTTACAGAGTATTTCATCTAATTAAAACTACGCGCTCCCTACGCAGGCCGCGTTAGGATCAACAACACTGTTAATACTCCGCAAACATTGACGACACCTGTCCCAAGGATTCCCATGCAAGATGTCCCGCTACGGCCCTTGCAGCCTGTGCAAGCGCCACCGGCAATTGATCCGCGCATTGTAGCGCTGGTCATCATTTCGCCAGTACGCGAC
>Ga0302155_10000303_pt1 | contig 40777 bp, 38 predicted proteins | sample I_Bog_N3_1_FD_193508 | JGI IMG/M metagenome (GOLD analysis project Ga0302155, IMG submission 193508) | Peat permafrost microbial communities from Stordalen Mire near Abisko, Sweden - I_Bog_N3_1 | ecosystem: Environmental > Terrestrial > Soil > Wetlands > Peat | place: Sweden: Abisko, Stordalen...
GTTCGTGCAAGCTTTTTTGCATAATTATTTAAACTTTTTAGCCCTCGCCTCGCGAACCCGCTTCCACTCGGCCTTCCCACCAAAAAAATCTTTAAAACAAAAAACACTGAGCTCATCCCTGGCGGGACGACCTCAGTTTTATTTACCTATATAGATAGCGCGGTTGTTAATAAACGCCGGCCATTTCGCTTTCACGCCGTGCAGGCGAAGCTGCAACGTTAGTGGTTCCCATATACTATGAACGACACGTCTGCTGGCATTGAAGCCCGCGCCTCCCCTGTATCCAACACTCAATTCTGCCCCTACCACAATGGAATCTTCGAAGTCGCCTACTGCAACGCCATCAAAACATATCGTTATCGCCGGTGAGGGCTTACCTGCCGACAAACGCACTTTAGCCATCGTCACGCTATCCATAGCAGTCGGCTTGGCTACTCTTGATACCGCCATCGCTAATACGGCCTTGCCGGTGATGGCGCATGATCTAAATACCACGCCAGCTGGGTCGGTGTGGATCGTTACGGCCTACCAGTTGGCAATGATGGTCGCGCTGCTACCGCTTGCGGCCTTGGGCGAAATCATCGGCTATCGTCGTATATATATAGCGGGCTTGGCACTGTTCACCGTCGCGTCTCTATTATGTGCGGTGGCCTGGTCACTGCCGACGCTGACCATCGCACGTTTTCTGCAAGGTCTGGGCGGAGCCGGGATCATGAGCGTCAATACTGCACTGATTCGCTTTATTTACCCGACTCGCTCGCTAGGACGAGGGGTTGGCCTTAACACGCTTATTGTCGCTGTCGCTTTCACGGTCGGCCCCAGCGTGGCCTCAGCAATCCTGGCTATTGCACCATGGCCGTGGTTGTTTGCTGTCAATGTGCCGTTGGGTATCATTGGTTTGGCGTTGGCGGTTCCATCGCTGCCCTTTACGCCACGGTCTTCTCATCATTTTGATATCAAGACCGCGCTGCTCAATGCCGCAGCATTTGGTCTGCTTATTCTGGCCATCGGTGAAGGTGCGCACCAGGCGGCAACCAATGTGGTGGTGCTGGAGTTTGCTGCCGCTCTGATCTGCGGCGTTTTTTTGTTGCGTCGACAAGCTTCGCATCCAGCTCCTATGCTGCCAGTCGATTTATTTCGCCATCCGATGTTTTCGCTGTCGGCGATTACCGCAGTTTGCTCATTTGCGGCACAAGGTCTCGCATTCGTTTCTCTGCCGTTTTTCTTTCATCATGATCTGGGGCGCACTCAGGTGGAAATCGGCTTGTTAATGACACCATGGCCGGTTGCTGTTGCCATCATGGCACCGATCGCCGGGCGTTTGTCGGACCATTATCCGGCGGGCATCCTGGGCGGCTTCGGCTTGGCTACACTGTGCATTGGTCTGCTACTGATGACTTTCATGCCCGCATCTCCGAGCGTATTTGAAATTTCGTGGCGCATGCTGGTGTGTGGCATGGGTTTTGGCTTCTTCCAATCGCCCAATCTCAAAGCACTAATGACCAGCGCACCACCCGAGCGTAGTGGTGGTGCCAGTGGTATCGTCGCCACCGCACGCCTGTTTGGGCAAAGTGTAGGAGCAGCTTTGGTGGCGCTGTGCTTTAGCCTTTCGGCATTGCATGGCTCCAGGCTTGCACTCGGCCTTGGTGCCGGCTTTGCTGGAGCAGCTTGTCTGGCGAGTTTTCTGCGTCTACTGACCCCTTATCAGGCTGGGTCTCAGGCAGTTAAATAATGTGAGCTGCAACACCCGTTTAGCAACAAGGCATTAGCCGTTATTGCGGAATTGAGTCCATTACTGCAATGAGGGTTCTGCTAGGATAGCGCTATGTGCAGATTTCATCATTGTGCAGGCTAGATGCAATGCGAGCTATTTCTGGCAGCTGTTTTTTACTATCGCACTTTTTCCATCCTAGAAAGACCCTAGTATGTTGAAGCGTATTGCTCCCGATCAATTACGTCTTGGCATGTATATTCAGGAAATTCCTGGTCCGTGGATGAGCCATCCATTCTGGAGAGGATCTTTCAAACTGGAAAAAACCGGCGATCTCGAGACATTGCAGCGCGGCAATATTGACCAGATCGTCATCTGTACACTCAAGGGTTACGATATTGCGGAGCTGCCGGCACCGATCGCAACCATCGCACCCGCACAAGATAATAAGCCTGTTCCTGCAAAGATCAACGTACAGGTCAGCGCTGAACAAGAACGCACAACTGCAGCTCGGGTCTTAAGTTCATCCAAAAAAGCCATCATGACCATGTTCAACGAAACACGCATGGGCAAAGCGGTCGACATCAATCAAGCAATGCCGTTGGTACAGGAAATCACGGCTTCCGTAAAACGCAACTCTGGCGCACTCATCAGTTTGGCGCGATTAAAGAACGCCGATGATTACACTTACATGCATTCCGTAGCGGTTTGCGCATTGATGATTGCGTTGGGGCACAAGCTAGGATTGAACGCCGAAGAAACACGTCAGGCCGGATTGGCCGGATTGTTGCACGATATTGGCAAAATGGCGGTGCCACAGGACATTCTCAACAAACCCGGCAAACTTACCGAGGATGAATTCATCTCGGTCAAAAAACATACTCAGGCGGGTCACGACATCTTGCGTAGCGTACAAGGCATCAGCGAGGCGGCACTCGACGTTTCCTTGCATCACCACGAAAAAATTGACGGCAGTGGTTATCCATTCAATCTCAAAGGTGGGGAGATTTCTTTATTCGCCAAAATGGGGGCGGTATGCGATGTCTACGATGCCATTACATCCAATCGCCCTTATAAGGTAGGCTGGGAGCCTAGCCATTCAATCAAGCGCATGGCCGTCAATAATGGCCATTTCGACGAGATGATTCTGGAGGCGTTCATCAAAAGCGTGGGGATTTTTCCGACAGGTTCCTGCGTACTGATGCTATCGGGAAAGGTCGGCATCGTGGTGGATCAACATCCGACATCCTTGCTCACACCTAAGGTGAAGGTGTTTTTTTCGACGCGCGCCATGTCAATGATACCGATTGAGACCATTGACCTGGCCGCCGCCCGCAACAACGACAAGATTGTTTCCTATGCCGACCCTGTCAAACTGAACTTGCCGGATCTGGAGACGATCTGGAGTTCCAGCACGATGAACTAAAATTGTCGGCTTAAAATTCCCGATAATCCCACTCTGGCAAAGCGCAACGCTGCTAGCGGCGCTTTGTCAGACGCTCTTAACGCGTACCGCAAATGCCGCCGTTGCTGCCAACTCGTCCAGTAGCGCTACGGTGGCACACCCAGAGACATCGTATGGATTGAGGATGCCGGTACTGGAATATTTGAGCAACAGGGAGCGATTGACCTTGTCCAGGCTCACCTTGCCCATGGTCCATGAAGCATAACGCCGTGCAGCAACTTCTTCATAACATAGCAAGACGACATCCTTGTGACGGCTATCCTTGAGCAGACGCGCATACAACTGATTCACCTGATCACGCCCACCTTCGAGCGCTTGCACGAAAATTTCCTCGCTATGACATAAAACACCAGTAATACCGTTGATCGGATTATGCCGGCGCGAGCTCGCCAGAATGCCCTCCATTGCTTCATTGCTGACCACTGCGCAAGCGCGACTTGCATAAATCAGACGAACCAGCATGGCCTACCCCTTGCGAATGAGAGAGAGAAATTCACGGCGTAAATCAGCATCGCGCAGGAATGAGCCGCGCATGACACTGTTGATCATTTTGGAATCAAGGTCCTTGACGCCGCGCCAGTGCATGCAGAAATGGTCTGCCTCCATCACCAGCGCCAAACCATCGGGCTGAAGCTTCTGCATCAATAGATCAACCACCTGCGACACCGCCTCTTCCTGAATTTGCGGGCGGCTCATGACCCACTCGATCAAGCGCGCATATTTGGACAATCCGATCAGATTGGAATGCTCGTTTGGCATCACTCCAACCCAGACTTTGCCCATGATCGGGCATAGATGGTGAGAGCAAGCGCTACGTACTGTGATTGGACCGACGATCAGTAACTCATTGAGCCGTTCAATATTGGGAAACTCGGTGACCGACGGCGGTGCCTGATAACGGCCGCGAAACACTTCCTGCACATACATTTTGGCCACGCGTTTGGCCGTATCCTGTGTGTTGTGATCGCTCTCGACGTCAATCACCAGACTTTCCAGCACGCCAGCAAGCTTGGACTGAACTTCGGCCTGCAGGGCCTCGAGCTCACCTTCATGAATGAAGGCGGCAATATTGTCGTTAGCGTGAAAACGCACGCCAGCGGCCTTGATTCGGGCGCGAATCCGGGCCGATACCAATTCGTCATGGACGCTTGATTTTGGTTGTTCTGTTGCCATTGTGAAATGGTGCGCGTTAGCACGTGCGATTGAAATTAGCGCCATTATGCCTGTAAACGCCCGTCTGGTTTGAGCCGTACTTGATGTATGCTCTGGACTGTTATACTTTATTTGCTACAATTTATATGTCCTTGACTTCGATTTGCAAGCTACACCGCCGTTTACCGTGTGTAGGCTTGGGCAGGCGTTTCGTTAGTCGGTTTTCGGTTTATTTAGGTGGGGAAATCATGAATCAGCGGCGCATTGCTCATCGCGCAGGACTGGCAGGCTTGGGTTTTGGTCTGTGCTTATTGAGCGCCTGCTCCACGCCTCCGCCACCAGTAGTTCCAGGCCCCACCAGTGTGCGCCCACCCTATCCGGTTGCCAATCTGGAGAATAATGGCGCTATCTTCCGCGTCAGCAGCGCCCAGTTATTTGAGGAACCGAATGCACGCAATGTCGGTGACATTCTCAAAATCACGATCTCCGAATCTCTCTCTGCCAGCACCAAGTCAACGACCAACAACAGCCGTGCCACGTCGCTAAAGCAAGTCGGCCCGGGTGCAGGGAAATCCATGAGCGGCTTGCTGGCCTCCATCTTCAATATCAATGACTCTGCCACAGGTGCCGATTCATTCAAGGGGTCGGGGCAGACTGATAACGCCAATACCGTGACTGGCACGCTGATGGTGTCAGTCATCGAAGTTCTGCCAAATAACAACCTTGTGGTGGCCGGCGAGAAGCGCATCAGCATGAACGGCTCAGTCAATACCCTGCGCTTCTCGGGTGTCGTACGTGCTCGTGACATTCATGGTGGCAATGTGGTGTCATCCAGTGATGTCGCCGATGCCAGGTTGGAACAAATTGGCGGTGGAGGCGTTGCAGATGCCAATCAACAAAATGCACTGCAGAAATTCTTCCGCGACATCCTGACCTTCTGGTAATGCGGTTTAAGCTCCTGGTGCCGTATTGCACGGTCTGCCAGGAGGCATAAACAGCGCGCTGAGATGCTGGCGCGTTGCCTCATCTTGCCATACAACGACCAACACGCCCCTCCCATGCACTTAACACGCAATAGTGCTTAAGATCCGCTAAAGGTCGTGGCCTGTTTCGGTTTCTCATCCGGAACAACCACCAAGGCCTTAACCAAAGGGGATAGTTTGCTGCTGGTGGAGCCCCATTTATCTTGACCAAAAGAGCCAATCCGATACTGCGCGCTGCCGACGACTCGGCCTTCCTTGCGCAAAGTGAGGGAGGCAAACGTCATATACGGTGAATAGTTACTGCTAAACGCTTTGACATCCCATTGGATGAAGGCGCTATAACCGATAGTGAGCGGACAATTCGTTGGCTGGGTACCGGTTTCGTAGACACGACTGAGCACGCCGCGCTGCTGCAATTCGGCTTGCAGGCTGGGAACAAAGTCGCTTATCGCGACCGAGCGGTTCAATTCAATACAGACTTCCTTGATCTTATCGTGATCAAAAACTAATGAATTGTTTGGCTTACTTGGCAACATTGAGCCGACGGCGTTGACGCCCGTGCCAACCAGGCTGGCTGCGTCCATGACGGTACTGAAACAGCCCGACAGGGAAGCTGCAGACAAAAAAACAATGATAAGTTTGTACATGCTGACTACCGATTGGACTGAGAAGCGGAAATGATCAAATCTGCCGAAATTCTGGCACTCGTCCATTCTTACATTGATTGGGCGAATAATAAACTTTATTTTGGATCAGCCATTTGTTAGGCGCTGCTGCTGTTATATGACCCGCAGCGGACTCAGATCGTCACTAGCGATCTCGGTAGTCACGCCGGCGATTTTGTCGGCAATCAGTCGGCTCGCACCGCAGGCGGTAGTCCAACCGTTCGAGCCGTGGCCGGCATTGAGATACAAGCCGCTATAGGAGGTCGCACCGATAAGCGGCGCACCGTCTGGCGTCATCGGCCGCAAGCCGGCCCAATAAGTGAGCTTGCTCATATCGGCCCCCTCCGGATAGAGTAATTTCAATGACTTGATGGCGGTGGCGCAATCACGTGCGCGTACCCGGGTGTCCCAACTACCGATCTCGGCAGTGCCAGCGGCGCGAATCTGATTTCCCATTCGGGTAATGGCAACCTTGTAATATTCGTCCATCACACCGCTTCTGGGCGCAGCCGCTGGGTCGCTGACCGGGGCCGTGATGGCATAGCCCTTGACTGGATACACCGGCAAGGACAAACCCAAGGGCTTGACCAAGGCCACCGAAGCACTGGCGCAAGCCACCACATAGGCATCAGCCTGCAACAAAGCCTGCTCGGTGCGAACCCCGGTAACGGCACCGCCGGCAAACTCGATACGCTGCACCGTCGTTCCCAACAGGAAAGTCACGCCTTGGGTCTGCAGCCAGTCAGCCAGGGCGCGCGCAAACAAGGGACAATTACCCGTCTCGTCCTGTGGCAACAACATGCCGCCGACCAATTGGCTGCGTGCCGCACGTAAGGCCGGATCAAATGTCACGCAAGCATCCGCATCCAGCAATTGGAAAGGAACTCCCGCTTCGGCCAGCACCTGCGCAGCCAGGCCGGCATTGTCCAGGCCTTCCTGAGTACGAAATAATTGCAGATTGCCACCGGTGGTTTGTTCGTACTGGATATCGAGACGCTCGCGAATGGCCTTTAACTGGCTATGGCTATAGCGCGCCAGACGTCCCATGCGGGCCTTGTTGATCGCATAGCGCTCGGCATTGCATTGCGACAAGAACTGTCCCAGCCAGCGCCATTGATGACGGTCCAGACGCGGTGAAAAGCGCAAGGCCGACTCCATACCCAGCCAGCTTTGCAGGGACCACTTGAGCGATTTGCCTTTCATACCCGGTGCCGCCCATGGCGTCGCATACGAAGGGCAGACGTGACCGGCGTTGCCGACACTGGTTTCAGCTGCCACTTCGGGCTGACGCTCAACTACAGTGACGGAGTAACCCTTCTCGTGCAAATAGTAGGCAGTGGTCACACCGACAATGCCGGCGCCGATAACAATGATGTGCATGGATAGCCTACTTTGCATTAACTGGATAAGTGGTAATGGGGAAGCTACAGCGTCAGACCGCCATCGACATGCCAGACCTGCCCGGTCACATAAGAAGCAGCAGGGCTCAACAGAAAGGCGATCACATTGGCAATTTCCTGCGGCTGGCCCAAACGCTGCAAGGGAATACGTTCTAGCGCAGCAGTCCAGGCGCTGGCATCAATGGCGGAGCTGGCAGGGTCAGATTTCTGGACATAACCTGGCGCCACCGCATTGACGGTCGTGCCATATGGTGCCAGTTGCACCGCCAGCGATTTTACCAGCGCTTCGATTCCGGCCTTGGCCGCTGCCGAGGCCGGAAAACCTGATTCGCCGAGCCGGTAAACATGGGCGACAAAGGAACTCAGCGCGACCACCCGGCCAGCTGGTGCCGCCTGCAATGCATCCTGGCAGGCGCTGATCAGGCGAAAAAAACCACCCAGCAAACTATCGATGGAACGAGTCCAGTCGTGCTGGCTCAATTCGCCGATGCGCTTACGCTCGGCAAAGCCGGCATTGGCCACCAGTGCATCCAGACGCCCGTACTGTTCCAACGCGGCCTCACGCAGCATCGGCGCGGTTGCGGCATCGGCCAGATCACCGGCCAACGTGGTGCAGTGCGCCCCACGTGCGCGACAGGCCTCGGCCGTCTGCTGCAACTGGGCAGAATCACTGCGCGCATGCAAGATCAAACCGGTCTGCCCGGTCGCCACCGTCTGCGCGACCGCCGCACCAATACCGCGCGCGGCGCCGGTAATAACGATCACACGTTGCACGCTGCAAGATAGGTTCATGAAATGGAAAGGAAAACTGGAACAAAGAAAAGAAGCCGAAACACCGGCATTAATGCACAAAAACAATGTCGCGCTATTTTAACCAATATGCCGCAATAGCACTGCGCCAGAGTGGCGCGACCGTCTCTGCGGCAGCGTTCTACCTTACAATTGCAAAGCTTTTGCGGGCCCGACATGCATCTGCGCACCGCTGGCACGTTTGCTGCTGCCCAAAAAGCACTCATCCGGAAACAAAAAAGGACACACAATGTATCAATGGGACTTTGCCGCGCTCTGGCAATTCCGCAGTCTGATTGCGGTCGGCTTCGGCTACACGCTTGCCTATACCATCGCCTGCGTACTGTTGGGCCTGCTGTTGGGTTTGTTAGTCGGTCTCGGCCGGCTGTCGAGCAATCCGTTGATATCGGCACCACTGCGCGCCTATGTCGAATTGTTCCGCTGCACGCCGGTGCTGGTGCAGCTGGTCTGGTTTTACTACGCCCTGCCGGTCTTGGCTGGCATTGAAATGTCGGCCGGAATGGCAGCGATGGTATCGCTGGCGCTGTACGGCGGCGCGTTCTATTCGGAAATCATTCGCGGCGGCATCGTCTCCATCGATATCGGCCAGACCGAAGCCGGTAGCGCACTGGGCATGACGCGTCTGCAACTGATGCGCCGGGTGATTTTGCCGCAAGCCTTCAAGCGCATGACGCCACCGCTGGTGAGCCAATCTATCATGCAGCTCAAAAACACCTCGTTATTGTCTGTGCTGGCAGTACCCGACCTGCTCTATCAAGGCCAGATCATTGCCCATGAAACCTATCGGCCATTGGAAATCTATACCCTCGTTGCAGTGATGTATTTCCTCATCCTACTGCCGGCGACGATCTGGGCCAAACGCCTGGAAACGCGTCTGAACCAACAACAGGGGGCTTAGACCATGCGTCACACCAGCAACGAAGTCATGATCGACATCCAGAATCTGAAAAAAGCCTTTGGCGACCATGTGGTGCTCAAAGACATTTCCATGCAGGTCAGCAAGGGCAGTGTTGTGGCCATGATCGGCCCCTCGGGCTCGGGAAAATCCACGCTGTTACGCTGTATCAACCTGTTGACCGTGCCCGAACAAGGCAGCATCCGTGTCGGCCAGCAGCAGTTCAGCTTCGGTGTCGGCAACAAGGCATCCAAGCCGCTCAAGGACCGCGAACTGGCGAAATTCCGCACCAACACTGGCATGGTGTTTCAACACTTCAACCTGTTTCCGCACATGACCGCGCTGGAAAACGTCATGGAAGGCATGCTCACGGTACTGCGCACCCCCAAGGCCGAAGCGCGCGCCTATGCCCTGGAACTACTGCACAAAGTCGGTCTCACCGACCGAGCCGACATCTACCCGCAACGGCTGTCGGGCGGACAGAAACAACGCGTGGCCATTGCCCGCGCACTGGCCATGCGGCCCAGCGTGATGCTGTTCGACGAAGCGACTTCAGCGCTGGACCCGGAGTTGGTGGGCGAAGTGCTCAATGTCATTCGCTCGCTGGCGGCCGAGGGCATGACCATGATTCTGGTCACCCACGAAATCGCCTTTGCCCGCGAAGTCGCCGACCAGGTCATCTTCATGCGCGACGGCGTGGTAGTGGAAGCCGGTGCGCCCAGCGTAGTGATCGACAATCCGCAACAAGCGGCCACACAGGCGTTCCTGACCCGTTTCAACGGCTAAGAGTCAACATGAGCGCACGCCTGGACCTGCTGGACGAAATCGATCGCAAGCTGATCTCCCTCTTACAGGTATCGGCGCGAGAAAGCGTCGCCGAGCTGGCGCGCCAGCTCGGCGTTGCCCGCACCACAGTGGTTGCACGCCTGGCCAGACTGGAAAAGAACAACGTCATCGCCGGCTACACCGTGCGCCTGGGTCAAGACATCAGCAATAGCGGACTACGCGCCTATGTCGGCATCACGGTCGAAGCCAAAACGGCACGCGACGTCCTCAAACGCTTCAAGCGCATTCCCGAAGTAGAACAGTTATGCTCAGTCAGCGGCGAATTCGACTACGTCGCCTGGCTGCGCGCCGACTCGGCGGAGCAATTGGATAGACTGCTAGACGAAATCGGCGAAATCGAAGGCGTAACAAAAACCACAACCTCCATCGTTCTTTCACGCAAAATAGATAGATAGGGCGGCAAAGTACAGCGAGCCGACCAACCTCCGGCAGCAAGAAATGCTGGAGAAGCGTAGCGAGCAGCCACAAGGTCGGGATAAGAAGCGCAGCCGTACTTCGGTACGGTGAGCATCGCAGTCCCGAGATTGCGGCGCGCAGTAGCTTCGCCAGCGTTTCCCTTACAGAGGGATTTGGGGTGGGACGTCTTCGGGACGCACGCCCGAGAGTTTTTGCAGGTTTTGCAACACGGTGGTCTTGATCTTGCCGGCAGCGCGTTCCTGTTCAATCCACTTGTTGATGGTTTCCAGCCAGGCCTTGTCGTCTTCCTTGGGCACGGCAATATTGGTCGAAGTCGCTTCCAGCGGCATCGGCACAATCATGGTGCCCAGACCAGGACTCTTCTTCAACACATTCAATGCCAGCAGCCACACCAGCACTTGCACATCAACCCGGCCGGTTTGCAGGGCAAGCGTGGCATCATCGGCTTTTTCCAGACGTACGATGGTGGCGTTAGGGCAAACCCGGCTGATCATCTGATCATGCGAAGAACCAATGTCGACGCCGATCTTGACGTTGGGATTATTCAGCTCGGCCCAGGTCTTGGGCGTAAAGCCCTTCTTGGCCACCACAGTGAAGGCATTATTGAACAAGGGTTCAGAAAACCCCACCGCCTCGCGTCGCACCGGCGTCGGATTCATGCCAAAGAACACGTCGATCTTGCGCGTCTGCAAATCCAACACGGAATTGCCCCAGGTTGTTTCCTGCACTTCTAGTTTGACGTTCAGGCTGGCAGCCAGACTGCGGGCAAAATCCACCATGAACCCAACCCATTCGCCACTGACCAGATCCTTGTTGTAATAGGGCGCTTGTCCGCGCACACCGCCAATGCGCAACACCTTGGTGCGCTTGATGCGGGCCAGAGTGCTCTCTGGCGCCACGCTCTGCGCGAATGCACCCGGCAAATAGCTGACGGCGGCAAGGCCTGCGATATTGGTGATGAAACTACGGCGATTTGGCATTGCTTTTCTCCCGGATCGATATGGATAGTGAGGCCTTCAGGCCCCTGTGACGTCACGCTCGTGTCGCAGCGGCAACCGCTAATTTTAATCCCAAGCGTCATGCGGCGGGAAATTCACGACCATGTGGAAAGGGAATAGTTAGTGCTTTTATGGCATGGCTGACGAATTGATGCATATTGCAATGTATTTCGACGTAATTGACATTATAAATGCATTAACTTTCGTCTTTTTATCGTACCGATTACCTTTTAAGATGAAGACATCGAACACGACACGCAACTCATCGAAGAGGTCCATCATGCATATCCTGTTACTCGGCGCCGGTCATATCGGCAGTGCCATTGCCCGTCGGCTGGTCGACAGTGGCGACTATCAAGTCAGCGTGGTTGATCGCAACGAACACGCCTTGCAAGCGGTAGCCGGGCTCAAACTCACCAGCGTGGTCGCCGATACCAGCGACGCTGCCGCGCTGGCAGCGCTGTTGCTGCCGGTCGATGTCGTCATCAATGCGCTGCCTTACCACTTGGCAGCCTATGTCGCCAATGTTGCCAAACAAACCCGCACCCATTACTTCGACCTGACCGAAGACGTCCAGGCCACCCGCGACATCGCCGCCATGGCCTGCGACGCCGACACGATCTTCATGCCCCAGTGCGGACTGGCGCCCGGCTTTATCGGAATTGCCGCCAACCAGCTGGCGGCGTCCTTTGACGTAGTGCACGACATCAAGATGCGCGTCGGCGCCTTGCCGGAGTTTCCCAACAACGAGCTCAAATACAACCTCACCTGGAGCATTGATGGCCTCATCAACGAATATTGTCATCCTTGTGAGGCGCTGCATGACGGTCACAAGGTGACGGTCGATCCGCTCGAAGGACTGGAGCATTTTTCTCTGGACGGCATCGAGTACGAAGCCTTCAACACCTCGGGTGGACTGGGCACGCTGTGCGAGACACTGGCCGGCCGCATACAAAATCTGGACTACAAATCGGTGCGCTACCCGGGACATCATTTACGCATGAAATTCCTGCTCGACGATCTGGGCCTCAAACATGATCCGGAGCTGCTCAAGAGTATTCTGCGCAAAAGCATCCCTGGCACCATGCAAGATGTTGTGCTGATATTCATTACCGTGAGCGGCATGCGCGACGCGAAATTTGTGCAGGAAGTGTTCAGCCGCAAGATATTCTCAAGCCATGCCAACGGTCATTACGAAAGCGCCATTCAACGCACTACCGCTGCTGGCGTGTGTACGGCAGTGGACTTGTTCGCGCAAGGCAAGCTACCCCGTTCGGGTTTTATCGGGCAAGAACAGATCAGGTTGGCTGATTTTTTGGAAAATCGGTTTGGCAAAGTGTATTCCGAGCTTCGTGCATGATGACTGAGCAACAACAGAACCACGGTTTGCGAAAGCCACGTTACGCACGCGTGCAACTTCATTTGCAAAGGTATCCAAAAAATAATTTCTTCAGAGTGATCCCATCATCGTTTTCGCGGTCTACACTCAACCTACGTCATTTTGCACACCACCATCATGCAGCCAATCGAATTTTCAAGCTTCCGGACACGTCGGCATTTCATCATCGGCATGCAAGCAAGTCTCGCTTTCGCCGCCATGGCAACATTGAGCGGCTGCGCCAATTACACCGAGGTCACCTCTGACGACAGCGGTAGTTATAGTCTGACCGCCACCGGTGTGAGCTACACCATGTCGCTGCCGGCGCTGACAACGGCCAGCCGCGACAAGGCCAGCGCCTGGTGCGCAGCACAAGACAAGGACATGCAGTTGCGGCAACAGGCGCGCAGCTGGAAGCCTCTGCAGGTGGAGCTGACCTTCCGCTGCGTGCCGCACCAGATGGGCATGCTTGAACAGTCAAGCTCATTGAGCACTCTTAAATAATAGTCTTGATCCATCCAGTGGTCCGAATTAGCGATGATTTGCTATGATGGTGGCATGCCGCTGGTGAAATGCTCTAGTCACGGCAGCTTATCTGCTGTAACAGAGGAGCCACCATGCAGCTGCCACCATTCAATTTTCCCGAACGACTCGACGATGCCGCACCCGATTTTGCACCCAAGATGTTTGTCTTGGCGCGGCATGGAGATGTAGTCGGGCTCAAAAGCCTCCTGGCGCAAGGGATATCGGCCAATTTACGGGACCGTAAGGGCGATAGCTTGCTGATGGTAGCCGCTTGCCACGGACATGCGGCGGCGGCAGAAGTCTTGCTGGCGCATCGCGCCGATCCCAATGTACAAAATACGAACGGCCAGACGGCCATTGCCGGCGCTTCTTTCAAGGGACATCTGGCGGTCGTGCAAACGCTGCTCAAGCATGGCGCCAATGTCGAAGGAACCTCGCCGGAGGGCCAGACCGCTCTGATGATCGCCGCCATGTTCAATCACGCCGATATCGTCACCCTGCTGCTGGAACATGGCGCCGACGTCAGAGCCCACAGCGACAACGGCAGCACCGCCATCGAAGCCGCACGCGCGCTAGGCGCACCGGATGCGGTGGCGATTCTGGCCGAACGGTTGGCGCAGACGCGCGGCTGACTTCAAGGTGCCACGTAGGGCGCGACATTCACGGCAATGCCGTCAGCATTAAAACGTTCGGCCAGACCGATACTCTGCACACCGAGCGTGAGCAAGGCATCGCAGGTATCTTCCAGTTCCGCGTCGAGATCACGACCGCCATCGAGCACTTTATCGACACTGGCGACCAGTTGTGCATTATCACCGTAGAGATTCACCCGCAATGACAATACGCCATCGAGCTCTACCGGTCCCATCACCGCATCGGTCTGGGTGCCGCTGACACCACTTTGCTGCAAACCGTGATCGAGCTCAGACATCATTTGCAGCATGAAGTATTCGGCCACGCCGCGCTCCTTGCCACCGTGGAACAGATCCTGATACAGGAAATGCACGTCAAATTCGCGCCCCGCAGCAACCAGGCAACGCTGCACCAGCGGCACCACGGTTTCACTCCAGGCCTGGAAGCGCTGCGCGCGCACTGCGAAGTAGGCATCCATGGCCGCCTCATCGGTAGGCACGGTGTAGAACGGATCATCGGTGTTTTTGAGCGTAAAACCAAACAGGAAGCGCAGCTCGACAGCGGTGTCTTCGACGCCGAAACGGTTCGGCGGCCAGCTGCCGAAGCTGCGTTCAATTGCCGGAGTGGCCTTGATTTTCTTGTCGGTCATGGCGGCATAGGCATCGCGCACCATGGCTTCCAGATGGCTATAGGTGATCGCATCGATCTCGTCGAGATGATAGGCGTAGCTGACCAGCACGACTTTGGCCGCAGCGCTTTCCAGCTGCGCCTGTTGAATGCTTTCGGTCAGCGCAGTGAAAGCCTCGGCATCGCGGAAATTGTGTTCGCTGTCGAGACCGCCGATGGTGCGCACAAACATGGGAATGACGAAGGCGTTGACTTCAATGCTCTGTTCATTGCGGGTGAAGTAGACCATTTCCGCGGCCTCTTCGATAGCCTGGCGCAGAAAGGGATACGCTTCGGCTTCCTGATCGCGCGCGCGTTCCAGCGCTTCGTAGAGCACATCGTCCTGCTGCGCGCGCAAATTCTTGGCGATCATGCGGCGCAAATCGCGTTGCTTAGCCGGCAAGGCCGGTGAATTGTCGTCCTCGGTGGCCAGTTCGACGGCGAAGTCGGCCAGTTGCTGGATCAGCGCTTCTTCGACTTCATCGTCGTTGAGTGCGGCTTGATGGACTTTAGCGGCCTTGGAAGGCGGCAAATGCTTGCTTTTGGACATGGCGGGGGACTGGAAAAGATGCTGGAAAGGAGAACCGGCGCCCATTGTATCAAGTCCGCTCGCCGGTCCAATCCATCTGCCTGCTTAATGACTCTTAATGATTGCTCGCGTGCCCTTTATGCACTCCCGTGCGCGCCAGGAACACCAACCCTGCCGCCAGTAAAGACGCCACTGCCAGAGCATACAAACCGCCTTCAATGGAGCCCGATTTTTGTTCCAGGTAACCAAACGTGGCCGGTGCGAAGAAGCCGCCCAGATTGCCTATCGAATTGATCAGCGCAATCACGCCGGCTGCGATACGCGGATCCAGATAGGCTTGTGGAATCGGCCAGAACAGCGAGGAAGCTGCCTTGAAGCCGATGCCTGCCACGCAAATCGCGACAAACGCAAACACCGGGCCGCCAGTGGTAGAGGCAAACATGCCCAAGGCCGAGATGACCAGAGCTGCCGCCACCCACGCCTGTTGCCGCTGATAACGAGCCGCCAGCTTAGCGAACATATACATCGCAATAATCGATACCAACCAGGGCAAGGAGTTGAACAGACCCACCTGGAAGTCATTGAAATGCCCCATTTTCTTGATGATGCTGGGCAACCAGAAAGTGGCACCGTAGATGGTCAGCTGTATGGCAAAGTAAATGAAACAAAACAGCAGAATCTGGCCATCCTTGAGCAAGGCCCAACTGGAAATATGCCCCGGTTTGCTGGCACGACGCTCCTCCTGCTCCTGCGCTATCGTCGCCGCCAGACTATCGCGTTCGGCCGGCGACAACCAGGTGGCGTCTTGCGGGTGCGAATCCAGTCTTAGCCATACCACTACGCACAGCACAATCGAGGCAAAGCCTTCAATCAGAAACATCCATTGCCAGCCATGCAGACCTGCACCTTCGATTTGCAGCAGCGCGCCGGTGATCGGTCCCGACAATATCGATGCTAGCGCCGATCCGCTCAAAAATACCGCCATAGCCTTGCCGCGCTCGCCATTGGGCAGCCATTGCGTGAAGTAATACACCACGCCAGGAAAAAAACCCGCTTCGGCCACACCGAGCAAGAAACGCAGCACGTAGAACGCAGTTTCAGTGTGTACAAAGGCCATTGCGCCGGCAACGATACCCCAGGTCAGCATGATGCGTGTGAGCCAGGCTTTGGCACCGAACTTCTGCAATAAGATGTTGGACGGTACTTCAAAGATGGCGTAGCCGATGAAGAACAAACCCGCACCCAGACCAAATGCCGCAGAGCCGATGCCCAGGTCGGTCGCCAGATGCGAACGAACAAAGCCGATGTTGACGCGATCAATATAGTTGGCGATGAACATCACCACAAACAGCGGCAGGATGCGCCACTTGACCTTCTCAATGGCGCTGACCAGCGGCGTGTTCTCGGCCGCAGCCGGATGAACGGCGCCGGCCGCAATAATTGGGTCACTCACGTTGTGTCTCCTTCGTTGGTTTGCTGCAAGCGCCGAGCGCCTCTTTTTTTATTCTATTGAGGCGCAACAGACGTAGATTGAAGCGGCTTGCCTCAGCGCACGAGGCAAGGCCGTTTGTTGTCAAATTTCCAGCCGGGAATCAGATATTGCATTGCCATGCCGTCGTCACGCGCACCCAGGCCCTTGTCCTTGTACAAGGCATGCGCGGCCATCACTTCCACCATGTCCAGCTCCACTCCCAGACCAGGCGTAGTTGGCACATTGACCATACCGCCCACGATCTGCAACGGCTGCTGTGTCAAACGCTGACCGTCCTGCCAGATCCAATGGGTGTCAATGGCAGTAATTTTTCCCGGCGCAGCGGCTGCAACCTGGGTGAACATGGCCAGCGAAATATCGAAGTGGTTATTGGAATGCGATCCCCATGTCAGGCCCCACTCGTGACACATCTGCGCCACCCGCACCGAACCCTGCATGGTCCAGAAATGCGGATCGGCCAGCGGGATGTCGACCGATTGCAACTGAATCGCATGGCCCATTTCGCGCCAGTCGGTGGCAATCATGTTGGTCGCCGTCTGCAAACCGGTAGCGCGGCGGAATTCAGCCATTACTTCACGGCCGGAATAGCCGTTTTCTGCACCGCAGGGATCTTCGGCATAGGCCAGCACGTCGTGCTGGTCGCGGCATAAACGGATTGCGTCCTTGAGCAGCCAACCGCCGTTCGGGTCGAGCGTGATACGTGCCTGCGGGAAACGTTCGTGCAGCGCTGTGACGGCTTCGATCTCATCCTCGCCGCGCAACACGCCGCCTTTGAGTTTGAAGTCGTTGAAGCCATAGCGCGCATAGGCCGCTTCGGCCAGGCGCACGATGGCAGCCGCGTCGAGTGCTTTTTCGTGGCGCAGGCGTAGCCAATCATCGGCGACGTCCACTTCATTGCGGTACTCAAGGTCGGTGGCGCTACGGTCACCGACATAAAACAGATAACCCAGCATCTCCACCTGACTACGCTGCTGCCCTTCTCCCAGCAAGGCCGCCACCGGCACGCCGAGGAATTTACCAAGCAAATCCAGCAAGGCCGCTTCGACCGCCGTGACGGCATGAATCGTGATGCGCAGATCGAAAGTCTGCAAGCCACGACCGCCGGCATCGCGGTCGTTGAAGACCTCACGCATGCGCTTCAGTACCGCGTGGTAGCTGGCAATGGATTGACCGACTACCAGTTCGCGTGCGTCTTCCAGGGTCTGGCGAATACGCTCGCCGCCCGGCACTTCACCAACGCCTTGATTACCGGCACTATCGGTCAAAACTACAATGTTGCGGGTGAAATACGGTCCGTGTGCACCACTCAAATTGAGCAACATGCCGTCGCGACCGGCTACGGGAATGACTTGCATGCTGACCACGACTGGCGTTGCATTGGCGGCAACTGGGGCGCAATGTTGTACTGACATGTTGGCGTTTCCGATAAGAATGGGATGAAATGAGCAAAGTGCCAATGCCACGACGCGTCTGTTACATGAACATGAACAAGGACAACGCGACCGGCTCGGCGGTTTACCGACCTGAATAATGAGCAACTGCCAATGGCTTGGTAGCGCTACCAATTCAATATTGAACAGATGGTAGCGCTACCTTTTTAGCCTGTCAACGAATTTACACGAGGCCTCAATCGTACTTTGACCAGGGTTTAGACGCTCTCACGTTCAATGATAGTAAAGCCGATGTCCTGCACCTGTTCGGCAATCTGCGTACCTTCGGCGCGGTCGATGATGAAGCGGGCGGCAATGCGACCAATGGCGGTACCGTCGATGCGCACGGTGGTCAGTTGCGGATGCAGGTCGCGCGAAAAACTCAAATCGCCGAAACCCATCACCGCCAGTTGCTGCGGAATCGTAATGCCACGCACCTGCGCCTCGATCATGACACCCATGGCGAGGATGTCGGAGCTGCAAAACACGCCGTCGATGTCATTGTCTTCTGCCAGTAATTGGCGCAAGCCGGTACGGCCGCTACCCAATGTGGTCGGTGCCGGCACCATGCACAGCGGCACTTGCGTTACTGTCGATGAAGCCATGCCTAGATGCACTGCTTCATCGGAAAACGCCCGTGCGCGGCGACGGCTGCGTTCATCCACGCCGGCAATGGCCGCCACCCGGCGGCGACCAGCGCGATGCAGATGACGTGCCACGGCAATACCAATTTGTTCGTGCGAAAAACCGACCAGCATGTCAATCGGTGTCGGCGTCAGATCCCAGGTTTCAACCACAGGAATGCCGCTGGCCAGCAAGCGCTTGCGCGACTCCGGTGAACGCATGATGCCAGTGAGCACCACGCCATCGGGACGACGTCCGATAATGGCTTCCAGCAAGGCATCTTCACGCGAGTTTTCATAGCCGCTCTGACCCAGCATGAGTTGGTAGCCGGCATCGGCCAGCGACTCGGTGAGCGATTGCACGGTTTCCTGGAACACCGGGCCGACGATGGTGGGCACCACTGCCGCCACCAGACGACTTTTACGCGAAGCTAAACCTCCGGCCAACAAATTTGGCACATAACCGGTACGGGCGACGGCATCGCGGACTTTTTCCAGCACTGCTGGCGACACGGCCGCCGGCGTATTCAAGGCCCGCGAAGCAGTAATCGGTGCCACGCCGGCTAATCTGGCAACATCGCGCAGAGTCAATCCGGCACCCTTGCGGGTACTCCGGCGCACAACAGGATCAGCGTCAGGGAGAAGGTCGGTAGGGGATGCTTTGCTCATGGCGCGATTTTAACATCGCGTTGCTGCAGCACATACCGATGGTAGCGTTACCAGAGCGGCATCAGACACATAAAAAAAGGCGGTCACGAGGACCGCCCAGATCGGGCTCCGGCTATCAGCTCAAGCGATGTCGAGCAGGGAATAGCCACCCGTGCACAAAACATCATAGCAACGTGTGCAGTGCGAACAAAAAAGATGAGTACGTTTGACATGATGACGTCGCAGCACCAATTGCAGACCGGTACCCGCGCAATATGGGCAAGTTTCGCGCATGGTGCCCACCGAAGTCGGGTCGGGTGCCAGCAATATATCGTTGTTGATCAATACGCCGTCCACCACTTCACGCGGATCCAGCTCAAACAGGCTGATATCGATGGGCACACGTTGACGCGGGGGATGATGGTAAGGCGGCATGTTCACCGGCATGCTACCCAACTTGATGCTCACCGGTGCGGGTATCGAAGATGGCGGCAGCAGGCGTTCTTCCGTGACAGATGATGTTGCATGACTCATTCTGGGCTCCTCATTGGTTAGCGCTTACCGTTGTCCAGTTGTTCAGCAGCAGGCGCAAATGATGTGCGAATTAAGCGCGTTACGAAGGAATTGAGTGCGAGTGCAATACGCTGGTTAAGCTATTTGAGTTAGTTATTTTTTTGATTGAATAGGCAATGCCGAGTACTCAATCTAGGCAAGTTACAGACGAACTTCAAGGAGTAATTCGAAATAGTTTTGTAACGCAGGAAGAAGCCACCCAACCTGCCAGGAAGTATCGATTACATCCTGTCAATACTTGCCGATGACCAAGCTGGATGAAGAGTGCCGACATGATGTCACCATCATGACGGCACGATAACAACTATGTAAAAGTCAGGCTGCCACTCACCATGCCGCTACGCAACCATCGGTGCGCGGTTCGGTACCGCCGCACAATACGCCGTACTGATTACGCCAGATGATCTGGCCGCGACCGAAGCCGAGCTGATTGCCGGACCAGCTCACCTCATGCCCCAGCCCCGCCGGGCCAAGACCACGGAACAGATGTTCGGCCGTAGTGTGCTCGATACTGACCTTGTTGCCGCTCTCCCACTCCCAACGTGGTGCATCCAGCGACGCCTGCGGATTAAGTCCGAAATCGACGGTGTTCATCACCATCTGTACATGGCCCTGCGGCTGCATGAAACCGCCCATCACGCCAAACGGCCCGACCGCTTGACCATCCTTGCTGAGAAAGCCTGGAATGATGGTGTGATACGGCCGCTTACCGGGTGCCAGACAATTCGGGTGCGCCGCGTCCAGAGTGAAATTGTTGCCGCGGTTATGCAACGCAATGCCTGTGCCCGGCACCACCAGCCCAGAGCCGAAGCCCATATAGTTGCTTTGAATGAACGACACCATATTGCCTTCATTGTCCGCCGTGCACAGGTACACCGTGCCGCCGCGTGAAGGCTCGCCGGCCACCGGCAATCTGGCGTGACTGCCAATGAGCTTGCGTCGTTCATCGGCGTAGGCGTCGGACAACAAATCCTCGACTGACACACGCATGTGATCAATATCGGCGATATGTGCAAGACCATCGGCATAGGCTAGCTTGATCGCTTCAATCTGGCGGTGATAGGTCAACAGCGTGTCACGTTCGCTGAAGTCAAAGCCCTTGAGCAAATTCAACGCCAGCAAAGCCACCAGGCCGTGGCCATTGGGCGGGATTTCCCAGACATCGAAACCACGATAGTTGGCGCGGATAGGATCGACCCATTGCGGCCGGAAATTGGCCAGATCTGACACCTCCATATAGCCACCGGCAGCACGAATGAAAGCTGCGGTTTGCTCGGCCAGAGTACCGCTGTAGAAGCTGCGCGCATTATCGTTGGCAATCGCTTGCAGGGTGCTGGCGTGATCCGGCGCGCGCCAGATTTCACCAGCCTGCGGTGCGCGGCCGCCGTTGCCGGCGCTGCCAAAGGTGTCGAACCAGGACTTGAAATGACTTTCCTTGAGTTCTTGTGTGAAATTTTCATACGCTTGCTGCCAGGCCACGGCGACCGTGGGCGAAACTGGAAAACCTTCCTGCGCCAAGCTGATGGCACCAGCCATCGATTGTGTCAGTGGCAGTCGACCGAACCGTTCGGCCATGGCGGCCCAGGCCGATGGCGTCCCAGGTACGGTCACCGGCAGTGCTCCATATTTGGGTACATTCTTGTGACCCGCCGCCTTCAATGCATCGAGCGAAATGGCCTGTGGCGCAGGACCACTGGCATTGAGTCCGTGCATTTTTCCCTGATGCCAGATCAGTGCAAAGGCATCGCCACCAATGCCGTTGGCGGTCGGCTCCACCACCGTCAGGGCAGCGGCCGCAGCAATAGCCGCATCGATGGCATTGCCGCCGGCTTGCAGCACCTGCAGTCCAGCTTGCGCAGCCAGCGGTTGCGAAGTCGCGACCATGCCGCGGTTAGCGAACACCGCACTGCGGCGGGAAGGGTAGGGATAATGGTTGGCGTTGAAGGTAGGCATAGGATGCTTTCGGCTGTTGCGGACAGAATGAAAAGATAGGTTTAGCGATACAGATGGCAGGCGACGTATTCCCCGGGTGCCGTTTCGACACGTGGCGGCGCCGTGGTTTTACAAATATCCATGCAGGACGTGCAACGCGGGTGAAAATGGCAGCCCGATGGCGGTGCAGCCGGATTGGGCGTACCACCGCGCAAAATGATGCGCTCGCGCACCTGATCCGGATGCTCGCGCGGAATCGCCGACAGCAGCGCCTGCGTGTAAGGATGTTTAGGTGCACTGTAGACGCTCTCGCAACGACCATACTCGACCATGCGCCCCAGGTACATCACCCCGATGCTATCGCTGACATGGCGGATCACGGCAAGGTCATGTGAAACAAACAGGTAGGTGAGGGCGAACTCCTTTTGCAGTGCTTGCAGCAGGTTCAGAATCTGCGCCTGAATCGAAACGTCGAGCGCCGAGACGGCTTCATCGGCGACCACCAGCTTGGGACGCGTGATCACGGCACGGGCAATGCCAACGCGCTGGCGCTGGCCGCCGGAAAATTCATGCGGATGGCGACTCGCATAGGCTGCACTCAGCCCCACCACGTCGAGCATCTCGGCCACCTTGCGGCGGCGCGTAGCACGGTCGAACAAGCCATGCACAATCAAGGGTTCTTCCAGTACTTCACCGATGGTCATGCGCGGATTGAGCGAGGCGAACGGATCCTGAAACACCATTTGCATGTGACGTCGCATAGTCCGCAGGGCAGAGGCGGACAAGCTGGAAATTTCCTCCCCCATGAACCTGACGCTGCCGGCGCTCGGCTCGATCAAGCGCAACACGCTGCGCCCGGTCGTCGACTTGCCGCAACCGGATTCACCCACCAGGCCGAGCGTCTTGCCTTCATCGATCGCAAACGATACATCGTCAACCGCCTTGACGACAGCACCGCCCGGCTTGGTCGGGGCAAAATGTTTTTTCAGTCCAGTAACTTGCAACAGAGGAGCATTCATAGCAATGGCCTAGTGTCGGATCTCAATGCGGATACCAGCAACGCGCCAGATGGCCGGCCGCCAGCGCGCCCACCTGATCTAAGGTCGGAGCATCCGTGCGGCAACGCGCCTGGGCTTTGGGACAACGTGCCGCAAAACGGCAACCGGCACTCACCGACCCCGGTAGCGGCACCGTGCCGGGAATCGCCTGCAGTGGTGTGCCCGGTACGGCATCCAACGCCGGGCGGGCACGCATCAGAGCCTGGGTATAAGGATGGGCCGGTGCATCGAACAGATCGCGCACCGTGCTTTGCTCGACCACCTGACCGGCATACATGACCACCACGCGATCGCACATTTCAGCGACCACGCCGAGGTCATGCGTGATCATCAGAATGGCAGTGCCATGCTCGCGCTTCAATTCACGCATGAGGTCGAGAATCTGCGCCTGTATCGTGACGTCCAGCGCCGTGGTCGGTTCATCGCAGATGAGCAGACCCGGATTGCACAACAACGCCATCGCAATCATCACGCGCTGACGCATACCGCCCGACAAGCTGTGCGGATAGTCATTGACTAACTGCTCGGCACGCGGCAAACCGACCCGTTGCAGCATGGCGATAACCTGCTCATTGATCTGGCCGCGTGTGAGCTTGCTATGCACGCGCAGTATTTCACGCAACTGATCACCGATGCGATGCAATGGGTTGAGCGAAGTCATCGGCTCCTGGAAGATCATGGCGATCTGCTTGCCGCGCATGCTGCGCAAGGTGGCATCGTCGGCTTGCAGCAAATCGCAATCCTGTTCGCCGTCACGGTAATGCACGGCGCCGCTCAGTTGCGCTTTACTGGCCATGGGAAACAGGCGCAGGATGGACAGCGCGGTCACGCTCTTGCCGCAACCAGATTCGCCCAACAGGCCAACGGTTTCATTGGCACCGACGCTAAACGATACGCCGTCAACCGGCGCCACGCGTTTGCCATGGCTGAGGAATTCGACTTTAAGATTGGTGACTTCCAGCATGGTCTGACTCTTTTTAACGGTACAACTTCGGATCAAGTACTTCCCGCACGCCATCGCCAAGCAGATTGAAGCCCAGCACCACGGCGAAGATCGCCACGCCCGGCCACAAGGCCAGCGTCGGATTGGTATTCAGATAGGCCTGAGCAATATGCAGCATGGCGCCCCAACTCGGATCTTCCGGCTTGGCACCCAAGCCGAGGTAGGACAAACCCGCTTCCGCAATGATGGCCGAACCCATCGCAAACGTAGCCTGAATCACCAGCGGTGCCATGGCATTGGGCAGGATGTAACGCCACATGATGCGCAGATGACCGGCACCGACCGAACGCGCCGCCATTACATAATCAAGATTGCGGATACTCATTGCCTGACCGCGAGCCAGACGAATGAAAGCAGGCGCGAAACCGATGCCAACCGCCACCATGGCATTGTAAAAACCGCCACCGAGCGCTGCTGCCAAGGCCAGCGCCAGGATCAGCGAAGGGAAGGCCTGCAGGGCATCGACGATGCGCATGACCACCCACTCATCCCAGACCCCACGAAAGTAACCGCTGGCAATGCCGATGGGCACACCGATGCAAAACGCCAGACCGACAGCGATCAACGCTGCCTGCAAGGAAATGCGCGCACCGAACAGCATGCGCGAATAAATATCGCGACCGAGATCGTCGGTGCCCATCCAGTGGGTCACGTCGGGCGCGGCCAGCAGATTGCTGTAATCCTGATCGAAAATAGGGTCAAAGGTCGCAAGTAACGGCGCAAACAAGGCAACCAGCAGCAGCAGCACGATGATCGCCGCCCCCACCACTGCAAGGCGGTTGCCGGCAAAGCGACGCAAGCCGACAAGGCGCTGGCGGCGCGGCAAAGTGTCGATGATGGGAGTGAGTTGATCCATGACAGGTCCTTGGTTTGCGCTGACTGGTGCTTACTTGGCAATGCGTGGATCAATGACGCTATAGAGCACGTCGACCACCAGGTTGACCAGCACCACCATCAGTGCCGCTGCCAGCACGCCGCCCTGGACCATGATGTAGTCGCGCTGGAAGATGGCGTCGACAATCATCTTGCCCATACCAGGAATGCCGAAGATGCTTTCGGTAATTACCAGACCGCCCAACAGGCCGGAGACCATCAGACCGCTGGCCGTGACAACAGGGATGAGGGCATTGCGCAGCGCATGACCGATCACCACCTGACTATCCCGGAGTCCTTTGGAGAAGGCCGTGCGAATGTAATCTTCGTTCAGCACTTCCAGCAGACTGCTGCGCACCATGCGCATGAGAATAGCCGACTCGCGCAAACCGGTGGCCAGCATCGGCATGCACATGGCTGCCAGATTGCCGCGCCAGTCCTCACTCAACGGCACATAACCGGACGCCGGCAACCAGCCCAGCTTGACCGCAAACAGAACGATGAACATCATGCCCAGCCAGAAATGCGGCACCGACATGCCAAACAGCGCCACCAACGTGCTGAAGTAATTGGCCACGCCGCGCGGCCGGGTGGCGGCCATGATACCGGCCGGCACGGCAATCAGAATGGCCACGATGAAACTTCCCAACGCCAATTCGATGGTCACCGGCAAGCGCTGCTTCAAGGCATCGATGACCGGCGTGTGGTCAATGAAAGAACGGCCGAGGTCGCCATGCAGAACACCACCCAGCCAGTGCGCATATTGCAGATACAGCGGATCGTCCAGACCAAGTTGAGCACGCAGCGCCAGCGCGGCTTCGGGCGTGGCTTCCTGACCCAGAATGGCAGTTACCGGATCGCCTGGCAAAATCGCCAGCAGAGAAAAAATCACCATGCTCACCAGCAGCAAGGTAGGAATCACCAACAGAATGCGCTTAATGAATGGCGACATGTTCAGCCTCAGCCTGGGCAGCACGTGCGCAACAAAGTACGCACGGCGCAGTGTCAGATTAAATGGCGCTTATTTAGCCAGGGTCGCCGTACGGATCACGCCGTCGGGCACATAGCGGAAACCCTTGACCGACTTGGCGATGCCGAACAGCACATTGTCATGATTAAGGTAGATGTAAGGCACTTCCTTGACCAGCAACTGCATAGCCTGGTCATAGAGCAACTTGCGTTTGGCCTCATTGCCTTCCAGACGCGCCTGCTGCAACAGATCATCGAGCTCCTTGCTGCCGAACTTGGAATAGTTGAGCGAGCCATTGGTGACAGCGAAGTCGTAGATGTTCTGGTCCGGATCTGGACGGCCGCTCCAGCCGACGAACAAACCTTCGTAGGTACCGGCCTTGCCGGCTTCGATCTGGGTCGACAGTTCCGCCTTTTCCAGCGTCACGTTAATGCCGGCTGGACGCAGCATGCCCTGGATCATCTGACCGACCTGAGCTTCGTAAGGCGTGGTCGGCAACGTCAGACGGAAGCTGAACCCGGCTTCTTTACCAGCCGCTTTCAACAGCGCCTTGGCACGCGCCAGATCCGGCTTGGGCGGCGCATCGGCGTCGCCATGCGCGAACTGGGCTTTGCTGAACGGCGAATGACTGGCCGCTACGGCACCGTTATAAACCACTTTGGCGATAGCATTGCGATCGATCAGGAGATCGATGGCCTGGCGCACTTCAGGCTTGTCAAAAGGGGGCTTGGCGGTATTGAGATAAAAGCCACGAAAGCCCAGCGATGGCTGATTGATGACGCCATATTTGGCACCAGCCTCAATATTGGTAATTTCCTTGTACGGAAAGCGGTTGGTGATATCAACCTGGCCGCTGCGCAGATTATTGAAGGCGACATTGACGTCGTTCATGATCTTGTAGGTAATGCCGTCGGCTTTGGGCAAACCGGCCTGCCAGTAGTGCGGATTTTTTTCCAGTGTAATGGTGGCGCCTTTAAGACGGCCCTTGTAGATAAAAGGACCGGTGCCCACTGGATTGTTGACGTAATCGTCGCCGTATTTTTTCACCGCAGCGGGCGACGACATCATGCCAGCGCGATCGGTCAGGATAGACATAAAGGGCGCAAACGGCACGCTCAGTTCCAGTTTAATGGTGCTGTCGTCGATCACCGTGATTTGCTTGATGTACTTGAGTTCGTTGCGGCGCAGGGATTTTTGCTCCTGTCCGCGCAAGAGGTTGAACTCCACCGCTTTCGCATTAAACGACGTGCCGTCCTGAAATTTCACGCCCTTCTGCAGATACAGCGTGTAGGTCTTCTGATCATCCGATACCGTCCAGCGCTGCGCCAGCATCGGCACGATCTTGCCGTTTTCATCAAGGTCGACCAGCTTGTCAAAGATGCTCTGGTACACCATACGTTCGGTGATCATGGACGACTGGCTCGGATCCAGCTTGCCGGGGTCATCGTCAAGCGAGATGTTGATGACAGCGGCACAAGCGGCTGACGTGGTCAGGACGGTCAGCATGCCGACACCGGCAAGTTGCTGAAAAAGACGCCGAAGCAAAGGCAAGGACTTGTTCATCGTGATCCGCTTTTAAATGGTGAAATCAATGTATACATAAATTGACCATGCATTAATTGTGCCATATCTCTTCGCCTGTACCGCTCACAATCTCGATAAAAATGGCTTTTTTTAGTGCAGGAAGCAGCCCGGCAACGCCTCTGACATACATGCTTTAGCACTGCAATGCAGCAAATGCTGCTCTCAACGTAGCGCGTTCATCTCCATGACAATACAAAATACGCGTCGACAACAGATGCCCATGCTCCTCCTGGCGTATCCAGCAAACGCTCCGACAGCTGTTGCAACGGCGATGGTGCACAGCACCGTATGAAGTTTTCCTTATAAAAATTCCGCGTAGCAACTATCCGCTGACAACAGGCTTACATCAACCTGAAGCAGCTAAATATCATCCGTTTTTCCTAAAGTAAGTGGCGATAACGGGCGTTATAGTGGAGTACATACAAAAGACTAGGCCCATATTTTCAACCGCACATCCCCCGCCACAAGCAGGGCATCACCAACAACAAGATGACGACGCGACAACCGCAGGCATCCGATTCTGAAAACGAAGGGACAACTCTATGAAAAATATGAAGATCGGGACTCGCCTGGGCGCAGCTTTTGCGGCCTTGCTGGTAATCATGAGCTGCATCACCGGCATCGGCGTATGGCGTCTGCAATCGGTAGGCAACCTGACTGACCGCATTGCCAACGATGCCCTGACCAAGGAACGTCTGGTCAACAGTTTCTATAAATCAATCGAAATCAATGTCGGGCGCATCGTGGCAGCCGCCAAGAACGTCGACCCGGTGCAGCAAAAATTCTACAAAGACCAAATCGTGGCCACCATCGCCAGCAACAACGGCCTGGTCAAGCGCATGGAAGAGTTGATCACCGACGATGAAGGCAAAGCCCTGCTCGGTGAAATCAACGAACGGCGCAAAGTGGTCATCGCCGACAACACTGCCGTTTTCAAGGAAAAAGATGCCGGTAATGAAGAGGGTGCCAAAAAGATCGTCGATGATCGGCTCATCCCTGATAGCCAGATTTATCTGAATGTCATTGAAAAACTCTCCATTCGCCAGAGTGACAGCATCACCCAACTGACCCAGCAAGTCGACAGTCTGTTTCGCAATGCGCGCATGCTCATGATTGCACTGGGCGCACTGGCCTTGGTCGGCGGCGTCATGCTGGCCTACACCATTACCCGCTCGATCACACAACCGCTGGTGAAGGCCGTCGCCGTCGCCAGCCGGGTCGCGCAGGGTGATCTGGCTACGCCTATTCCGGTTGCCTCGCGTGACGAAACCGGTCAGTTGATGGCGGCCCTCAAGGGTATGAGCGACAATCTGGTCAATATTGTCAGCCAGGTCCGCAGCGGCACCGATACCATCGCCACCGCCTCCAGCGAAATTGCAACCGGCAACCTCAATTTGTCGGCGCGTACCGAACAGCAAGCCGGTGCACTCGAAGAAACCGCCGCCGCCATGGATGAGCTGACCTCCACCGTCAAGCAAAACGCCGAGAATGCGCAGCAGGCCAATACACTGGCACAGTCCGCCTCGGCCGTCGCCATCCGCGGCGGCGCCGTGGTCGGCCAGGTCATTGCGACCATGGATTCCATCAATGCCTCCTCCAAGAAAATTGTCGACATCATTGGCGTCATCGATGGCATTGCCTTTCAGACCAATATTCTGGCCTTGAACGCCGCGGTGGAAGCCGCCCGGGCCGGCGAGCAGGGTCGTGGTTTTGCGGTGGTGGCTTCGGAAGTGCGCAGTCTGGCACAACGTTCAGCGGCCGCAGCCAAGGAAATCAAGGAGCTCATCACCGACTCGGTAGACAAGGTCGACAGCGGCAGCAAGCTGGTGCAAGACGCCGGCGCCACCATGTCCGAAGTGGTTGACAGCGTCAAACGCGTGACCGACATCGTCGGCGAGATCAGCTCGGCCAGCCAGGAACAGAGCACCGGCATTGCCGAAGTCAACCGTGCCATCGTGCTCATGGATGGCAACACCCAGCAGAATGCGGCGCTAGTGGAACAGGCAGCAGCAGCAGCGGCCTCACTGCAGGCACAGTCGGCCGGTCTGACCAGAATCGTCGACATCTTCAAGCTGTAATAGCTGTAATAACAAAGCGCCCTAACGGTGCCGCCTTTTGGCTTGCAATGCCTGCAAGGTAGCGGTGCGCCAACGCCAGCGTGACCGGATGCGGTTGAGCAGTCCTGCGCGCTCATCGGCCTCGGCGCTACTGAGCGAGGATTTTTGCAACAACATATGCAAACGCGTCAGCGTCTCATCAGTTTGGCCAGGGTGCATGCAATGCGCCAGCTCCCTGGTCAAGAACCGCTGAAAAGCACCTGCCGTATCTCGATGACGCCGGTCATTCATGGCTGGTTTCTCAAACCAGCCAGAGCAACGCATTTACGTGCCAGGATTTCGGTCGGGTCGAGCAATGCAACGGTGCGGCCACTTATCTCAAACGCATCGTGCTGAGCAATCACCAGCGGTAGTTCGGTACAGCCGAGCACGATCACGTCTGCACCCTGGGCAACCAGCCAGGCAATAGCCCGGAGCAATTTGGCGCGCACCAAGTCGTTGACCACACCAGCCTTGACCCCATGTTCACCATAGATCACCTCTGTCACCAGCGCCTGGTGTTCATCGTCGGGCGTCAGCAATTTGAATTTGCTGCACGCAATCTGCTGATGATAGACGCCGCTGGCAATCGTCCCGGCAGTCGCCAGTAGACCGATGCAGGTTTTTTCACGATGATGGGTCTCAATGTAAGCAACCGTCTCCGAGAGCATATTGATAATCGGAATCGACAGGTACGCCTGAATGCGTTCCACAAAGGCATGCGCCGTGTTGCAGGGAATAGCGATCATGTCAGCATGATCGTTCTCCAGGCGCTTACAGGCAGCGTAGATTGCCACGGTCGGATCGGCGCCGTCAGCGATCAGATTATTGGTCCGGTCTGGAATTTTCGGATTATGTTCGACAACCAGTTTGAGGTGATCCTGATCGCGCTTGGCCGGGGTGTTGCTGATGATTTTTTCCATAAAGTCCACCGTGGCAGCCGGACCGACCCCACCGACCACGCCGATTTTGAACGCCTGCGCCCGCATGACAGGCTGGAAGTGCGATGCAAATTCAGCATAAATACGATTGGTGTCGACGATGGGGATGCCTCGTGCGCTCAACATATCGGCCACCGCAGCGATTTCAGTAATGCCGGGCACAATCACCTGCGCACCGCGATCAATGAGCTCCTTGCAAGCGTGATACAACAACTCAATCGACTGACCATCGAGATGACCGTTCTTGATACCCGATGTGCCATAGACGGCACGCATCACACAGGCACTCTGTACGGCCGCATCAGGGTAGAGCAGCTGCATCTCCTCCGGGTGAAAATATTTTTCAAAGAGTGCTTTCTTGCGTACGTAGCTAGAGGTCAGGATGCCGATTTTTTTCAACTTCGGCAAACGCTGCGCCAGATGGTCGCGAATAGCGCCCATCATGTCGATGACCGGCAGTTTGATCTCGGCCTGCACCTCGTCAAGAAAAGTGTGGCTGATAAAGCAGGGCAGCAATACGGCATCGCACTGGCGTTGCTCCAACTCGCGCAACATATCGAACACATACAGCTTGCGTCCATTGGCCTGGGCGTTTTCAGCTCCCGCCATATCGCTGCCTGCAAATGCCTGCTCGCTGAACAACAGCGAGATCTTTCCGCTCTTGGCCACCGCTCTAGTCATCTTGGCATAGAGATCGGCGCTGCCGATAGCGCCCAGGCCACCAATCACACCAAGGGATAGTGACTTCCGGATTTGCTGGATTTGCATGATGCACACGCTCACAGAGAGTTTTATCAATACAAGAAGAATAATCTCGGCAAGCCGCAAGATTATGCAAAGTGGTACGGTCCTCATGTCGGTGCAGCATAGTGTTCTGCAATGTATGCCAATACGGCACAGAGCAAGCTACGTATGCCTTTTCAAGAGCGCAGCTTGCTGTTATAGATGAGGCCAACAACAGAAAAATTTCTCCAGCGCTGTAAAGAGCAAGGAATGCACCAATGGACATTAAATGGATCGAGGATTTCCTCAGCCTGGCGGCAACGCGTAATTTTTCCCGCTCTGCCGAGCACCGCAACGTTACCCAGCCAGCCTTCAGCCGCCGCATCCGTGCGCTGGAAGCCTGGGTCGGCGCGGAGCTGGTGGACCGCAGCAGTTATCCGCTGACGCTGACAGACGCTGGCAAACTGTTCAATGACGCCGCCTCCGAATCCCTCAAGCTGCTCAACAGTGTGTGCAACCAGCTACGCAGCAAACAAATTGCCGACAACATGTTGCGCGTCACAGCGGGGCATTCACTGGCACTGAGCTTCCTGCCAGAGTGGCTCGATCAACTCAGCGTCGGCGGTAGCGTCATCAATGCTCGTATCAGCGCCACCAACATTCACGACTCGGTCATGGCGCTCAGCGAAGGCGAATGCGACCTGCTGTTATGTTTTTATCATCCCCAGCTGCCGCTACTACTTAATCCGGATCAGTATGCATGGCTCACCATCGGCAATGAGCGGATCTTGCCGGTGTCGGCACCTGACCGTAACGGCGCAACAGCCTTCCAGTTACCCGGCAGCAAGAGCAAACCGACCCGCTTGCTAGCGTATCCGAGCACGTCATTCCTTGGTCGAGTGACCGACCTGATCATCGCTGGCGCACCTGCAACACCGGTCCTGAACATCAGTTACGAATCGGAAATGGCGGAGCTACTTAAGCGCATGGCCGTCAACGGCCATGGCCTGAGCTGGCTGCCGGAGCGCCTGATTCGAAGCGAACTCGACGATGGCCGGCTGCTGCGCGCCGGCGGCGAGCAATGGCAATTGAACCTGGAGATCCGTGCATTCCGGGCACTACAGAACCGACGGCCCGCACTGAACAGCCTATGGGAACAGCTAAGCGCAACTGATGCGCCGCCCAAGCACGGGCGCTAAGAGGCCTCTGCGCGCTTGCAAAGATTGCCGCAGCAGGGACGTCTGTGGCTACAATGGCTGCTCGCGGTTTCACCTTTACTCAGCTGACTGTATGACTACGACCATCGCCGACATCGAACGCGCCGCCCAGCGCTTGCAAGGCCAAATCCTCAACACCCCCTGCGTGGAATCCCGCACGCTCTCCGACATCGTCGGCGCCCAGGTATTTCTCAAATTCGAAAACCTGCAGTTCACCTCGTCCTTCAAGGAACGCGGCGCCTGCAACAAGATGATTGATCTCGCCGCCAACGGCACCCGCGGCGTGATCGCCATGTCGGCCGGCAACCATGCCCAGGGCGTGGCCTACCATGCACGCCGACTGGGCTTGCATGCGCTCATCGTGATGCCGCGCTTCACACCCGGCGTGAAAATTGAACGCACACGCGGCTTCGGCGCCGAAGTGGTGTTGCACGGCGACACTCTGGAGCAAGCACGTGCACATGCCTTTGCGCTGGCCGAAGAACGCGGCCTGACCTTCGTTCATCCCTACGACGATGAAGCCATCATCGCCGGCCAGGGCACGGTAGCGCTGGAAATGCTGGACGCCGTACCGGACCTCGATACGCTGGTGGTGTCCATCGGCGGCGGCGGTTTGCTGGCCGGTATGGCAGTGGCCGCACGCGCGCGCAAACCTGACATTGATATTGTGGGCGTGCAGGCCGAGCGCTTCCCCTCCATGATCAATGCAGTCCAAGGCAAACAACTGCCGCAGGGCAGCAGCACCATTGCCGAAGGGATTGCAGTGGGCACTCCTGGCGTACTGACCCGCGAAATTATTGCCCGTGAAGTCAACGATCTGTTGCTGGTCGATGAAGGCGATATCGAACAAGCGGTTCTGATGCTGCTGGAAATTGAAAAGACCCTGGTTGAAGGCGCCGGTGCCGCCGGTCTGGCGGCGTTGCTGCGACATCCTGAGCGCTTTCGCGGCAAACGTGTCGGCATGGTGCTGTCGGGCGGCAATATCGACCCCTTGCTGCTGGCAGCGATTATTCAGCGCGGCATGGTACGCGCCGGTCGGCTGGCACGCGTGCGCGTATCGGCGCGCGACGTACCGGGCGTGCTGGCCCAGCTCACCGCCACAGTGGCAGCAGCCGGCGCCAATGTCGACGAAGTACATCATCAACGCGCCTTCACCATGCTGGCCGCGCAAAACGTCGACATCGAACTAGTCTTGCAAACCCGTGGCCGTGACCATCTGGCGCAGGTTCTCGAAGCTGTGCGTCAAGCGGGGTTTGCCGCCGAAGAGCAGCATTAAATCAGCGTCGGCATCTGCCATTTTGGCGTGATGGAACAGGGGAATATGGGATTTTCACTAGAGCATTTCGAATATCTTGCGTACTCGCGCCAGCATGAACCTGCTGCACGCGAGCTACTGGATTTGCTCAAGGGGCTGGACGACAATTATGGCCTGCCGGGTGATGGTTTCAGCGCCAAGCCGCTCACCAGCGTCTTGCCGCAGGAGTTGAACGAACATGTCGTCACCCGCATCACCGCAGCCATCTCCTGTCTGTTCGCCGATCCAGCATTCCAGCTGTCAGCGCCCGGCTTTGGTCTGATGCTGCTGATGCACCGCTGGCTGGCCAGCCTGTTTGCCGCCAGCCCTTTGCGCAATGCCGACCATGTCGTACGTTCCTGGAACATGCGCGGCCAGGGCAAACTCGATGAAGTCGAAATCGCTGCTGGCGATCTGGTCAAGTTCTGCCTGCTGTATTCGCCCGAATCCGAAATTCCTGTCGATCTTTCCGTCCTCTGGTCCCACGACAAAGTGCTCACAGCCGGTCTGTGCCTGGCCTTACTATCGCCGCGTTTGCTGGCCACGCCTGTGGCCTACGAAAAACGCGAACGCATCCTGCCCTGGCTGGCGATGCATCTGGAGCAGATTGATGATATCGATCTACTGCCCACCGGCATCCTGCATGACGTCTACATGCACTGCAGCTACGCCCGCCGTGCCGACAAACACGACATCAAAAAGGCCATCAACGGCTTGATCCGACGCAGCATCGCCGCCGCCGGACTAACGCCGTTGCCGCCCAGCGCGCCAGGCCCGGGCAAACCCGTCATGCTGGTCGTACTGGAATGGTTCTACGCCGCCCATGCCATCTACCGAACGCACTCCCGCACGCTGGAAGCAGCGCGCGCCTTGTTTCATGTGGTCGGCATAGGCTATGCCAAAACCATCGACGACGCCGGTCGCGCGGTGTTCGACCAGTTTATCGAAATCACGCCCGGTACCATGATGGAGCAACTGCAGCAGATTCGCGATGTCGCTCAACAACAAGCGACGCAGGTGTTGTACATGCCCAGCGTGGGTATGTTCGGTCTGACCATGTTCCTGAGCAACCTACGTCTGGCGCCGCTGCAGGCGATGGCCTTAGGCCATCCGGCCACCTCGCATTCAGTGGAAATGGATTATGTGGTGGTCGAAGAAGATTATGTCGGCGACCCGGCCTGCTTCAGCGAACAGCTATTGCTGCTGCCTCGCGATGGCATGCCTTACCGTGCCTCGGTGCTGGCCGCGCAACTTGACCTGCGCCCAGCTCCCAGGACACAGCCGGAAGTGGTGCAGATCATGGTCGCGGCCAGCATCATGAAACTCAATCCCGATTTCTTGCAAGCCTGCCAGCGCATCTTGCAGGGTGCGCGCACGCAAGTGCATTTCCACTTCCTGATGGCGCAAGCGCAAGGCATGCTGATCTATCCCCAAATCCAACACGTGATCAGCCAGTTCCTGGGTACGGCGGCCACGGTGTATCCACATCAAGCCTATCGCGATTACATGCAGGTCATCGCCGGCGGCGATCTGTTCATCAATCCTTTTCCTTTCGGCAACACCAACGGCATCATCGATACCGTCAGCGCCGGGCTGGTCGGCGTATGCAAGACCGGCCCGGAAGTCCATGAGCATATAGATCAAGGTTTATTCGAACGCCTGCATTTTCCCGACTGGCTCATCGGCACCTCGGTCGACGACTACGTTGCCGCGGCCATACGTCTGATTGACGACCATCGATTACGCGCCGAACTGCGCAGCAGCCTGAGCGGCGTTGACAAGGTTCAGACGCTCTTCCAGGGTCGCCCGGAAATCATGGGGCAAATGCTGCTCAATGCATTGCAGGCGCAAACACATTGCGACAACACCATTGCGCCAGTTCATCCGCAAAAATAAACCGGCAGCGCACAATATCGGCAAACATGCTCCGTCTACACTGCATGGAACCGACGCTACCTGCGCCAACAATGGCTGACAGCAACCAACACATCACCGACACCGTCGTGCGTGAAACGGCGCGCCTGCGCAATTTCATCCGGCGTCGTGTGGCCGATCAGGGTGAAGCCGAAGACATTTTGCAGGATGTGTTTTATGAGTTGGTGGAGGCCTGCCGCCTGCCGGAGCCGATCGAACAGGTCGGCGCCTGGTTGTTCCGGGTGGCGCGCAACCGCATCATTGATCGCTTCCGCAAAAAAAAGGAAGTGTCGCTGCATGATCTGGCCGGTGGCGATGACGAAGACGGCAGCTGGCTGGAGCAGATCCTGCCGGGTGTCGACGATGGTGGACCGGAGGCGGCTTATAGCCGCACACTGCTAATCGAAGAGTTACAGGCGGCGCTGGAAGAACTACCGGCGGCGCAGCGCGAAGTGTTCATCGCGCACGAACTGGAACGACGCAGCTTCAAGGAGCTGGCCGCTGAAACCGGCGTCAGCGTCAATACCTTGCTGGCGCGCAAACGTTATGCCGTGCTGGCCTTGCGCGAACGCTTGCAGGGCATGGTTGACGAATTCAATCTTTAATTATTGTTGCAGGAGAAACATCATGAATTGCAAACCCCGCTTCTGGAAAATCCTGATCCTGGTCATCGGCGGCATCGCCGTCCTGAGCGGTGTCGTCATGGCGCTATGCAACTGGCTGCTGCCATCGTTGTTGCCGGGCATGCATCCGCTCGGCTATCTGCAAGCACTTGGCCTGTTTGTTCTGTGTCGCATCCTGTTTGGCGGCTTTCGCGGCGGCTGCCGCCAACATGGCCGCTGGCACAACATGAGTGAAGAAGAGCGTCGCAAATTCAAAGAAGGCATGCGCTCCTTCCGCGGTGGCTGGGGTCGTCGCAACAAAGCCGATGCCGGCGAGTCGGAAGGCCAGGCCTGAGATGCGCAGCACCACCGATCAACCATGCAAGCTGCCGCCCGGCGCCTTGCAGCCGCAGGTCAACCTGCAACGCTGCGAAGGCAAGGGTGATTGTCTGGACGTGTGTCCGGAAAACGTCTTCGAGATACGCCGCATTGACGACACCGACTACGCCAAGCTGGGTTTGTTGAACAAATTCAAATTGCGCGTGCACGGCATGCAAGTGGCCTACACCCCGCATGCCGATGCATGTCGTGCCTGCGGCTTATGCGTCAGCGCCTGTCCGGAACGAGCTATTACCCTCAGCCGCGCCCCGCACAGCTAAAAGATCACTGCCAGCCGTGCCATTCGGCCGCCTTGCGATAGGCCAACCCGGCCAGCGCCACATCTTCCAGACCGATGCCGATGGCCTTGTAGATGACAATATCTTGCGGCCCGCGCACATACTCCATGCTGCCATCGACTGCCTGGCCCAGTTCCCAGACCGCATCCCACGAGAACGTACCAGGCGCACATTGCACCAGATCGCCGGCCTCGACTTGGGCTTGCGGTTTCCATTCCACCACCAGTGCAGCAGCGCGTTTGATGGCGGTGTCGTCCAGCTCACGCACCGTGGCCTTGCTGGCGCCGACGGCGGCCACAAAGGCACCCGGCTTGATCAATTCACCCGCAAACAAGGGTGTACTCGCCCGCGTGACCGTGACCAGTACATCGGCCTGGCGCGCCGCATCATCCACACTCACTACGCGTGCCGGCACGCCATAGGCAGCAGTGACTTCATCGGCCAGTTCCTGCTGACCGGACAAGCCGGCAATCAGAATTTCCTTGAAACTACGCACCTGCAACAACGCTGGAATATGCGAACGCGCCTGCACGCCGGTGCCGATCACCGCCAGCACATCAACCTCTTTGCGCGCCAATGCATCACAGGCCACGGCCGTCGCCGCTGCCGTACGCAGGCCGGTCATGGTGTCGCCTTCGATGGTCGCCAGCGGCGCTCCGGTGATGCTGGAAAACAAGGTGATGACAAACTTGAACTGGCCCTTGATGGTGGTATAGACCTTGGCGCCAACGATGCCGGCATCAGGAATCACCGCCCCCATCATCGACAACATCACGCCATTGGCAGCGGTAGCGCGCACGCGGGCCTGCTGCGCGCTATTGCCGGCAGCCAGAAATGCTGCGCGCATCGCTTGCACCGCATCGGCGGTGGTCACCAGCTCGCTGACTTGCTGGTTGGTAATGAGTTTCACAGTAGACTCCTTCAATATTGAGTTGGTGCACATTTCAACGCAGTGCATGCGCGTTGCTAAGGCTGGTCCAGATGCGGTCCAGATCAGGACGGTTATCGTCAAGACGACGGTAGAGGCGAATATCCATCTCATCGCACCACAGTCCGCTGGCCAATGCTTCTTCATCGTTGGGGGCAATGGCCAGCGTCAGTTTGCCTTCGGCCACTTCGCGCGTGACTGCACTGGCGGGCAACCAGGCTACACCATGGCCTTCCAGCGCCATGCTCTTTAAACCTTCGGCCAGATCGGACTCGAAGCGGCGAAACAGATGCACCGGACGCGGGCTGTTGCTGAGCTGCTTTTCAACAATGCGGCTCAACGACGAGTAAATCGAATAACTAAGAAACGGCAGCGGCTCGGCCGCCGTGCCCGGCAAAGCATATTTGGGTACACCCTTGTCGAGCGCCTTGACATACGGCCGCAAGGGCTCTTTGCCCAATGACAACATGGCATAACGCTGCGCATCAAGATCAATGCCCTGTTGCGAGTGGTGGTAGCAAATCAACAAGTCACAGTTGCGCTCCACCAATGCCATAACGGCATCGTGCACATTAGTGGCTTCCACACTGGAGCACAGAGCGCCGGTGCACTGTTCGATTTCCAGCAGTAACTTGGGATACAAGGTCAGCAGCAAGGTGTGCGGCATGGCAAGCTTGAGCAACGCCTGCTTGCCAGCCATCTGACCGCGCAAAATCAGCCGCGCCTGGATCGCCTGATCGAACATGTCACGCGCAATCGGCACAAACGACTCGCCTGCCTTGGTCAGCGAACAGGGGTAGCTGGAACGATCAAACAACTCGGCACCGAGCCAGGTTTCCAGTGCCCGGATGCGCCGCCCGAAGGCTGGCTGGGTGACATTGCGCAGCTTGGCGGAGCGGCTGAAATTGAGTGTTTCGACCACCGAGAGGAAGTCTTCTACCCACTTTATTTCCATGATGTTGGCCTGTCTGGCTGAGAGATGGGGATTACGCTGATATCGTCAGGATAGAGCCATGAGGAAGCGGCACTGGCGACGACGCTGATTTGCCACTATACAAATTCAGCCAGTGACTGTCCCATGCCATTTAAGCATAGGCAAAATAACAACAAATCGGGCCGGCACAAGGATTGCGCTATAGTTTGTCTGACATCAAAAAACCGACGGTATGCCAGGCAAAATGCGACATCCTTCCCTGCGCTTTCCCACACTCTTAAAGACACCATGCTCCATCTGAATGACCTCATCCTCGCCACCGACCATCTCACCCCGCTGACCATGGCGCTGCGTGCTGCGATCGTGTTTTGCTGCACGTTGATTTTTTTGCGCATCTCCGGACGACGTTCCTTCGGCCAACGTAGCGCCTTCGACCTATGCATCACGGTACTGCTCGGCGCCATTCTCAGCCGCGCCATCGTCGGTGCCTCACCATTGCTGCCGACCTTGGCGGCAGGGGCGATGCTGGTGTTGCTGCATCGCTTGATTGGCATTTTGATTGCGCGCTGGTCATGGTTTGACGACCTCATCAGCGGCACGCAACGTCTGCTGGTCAAAGATGGCATCAAAGATTTGCGCCAGATGCGTGCCGGTCTGATTACCGACCGTGATATCGAAGTCGCTCTGCACAGGCGAAACGACAACGCTACGCTGGCCGATATCGCACGGGCGGTGCTAGAAAAAAATGGTGAAATTACGATCACTCTGCGCAACCACACGAACCGAACCACATCATGACCAGTACAAGCATCCTCCACGCCACCGATCTGAGCTTCGCTTATCCCGAGCGCGTACTGTTCAAACAACTGTCGCTCCAGCTTGGCGCCGGCGTCACCATCATTCGCGGCGGCGACGGCTGCGGCAAAACCAGTCTGATTCGTCTGCTGGCCGGGGAGCTGCCAGCCCAGAGCGGGCTACTAGCCATCAACGGCGTTCGACTGGAGCAAGACGCGACGCGCTATCGCCAGCAAGTGCATTACGTCGACCCGCGCACGCAAGCGTTTGATCAAATGACGGTACCGCAATACCTGGCATCGGTGCAGGCGCAGTTTGCCGGGTTTGATGCGACGCTCGTGCCGGGTTTGCTGGAGGGTTTGTCACTGCTGCCACATGCGGAAAAAAAGCTGTTCATGCTCTCCACCGGCAGCAAGCGCAAGGTGTATCTGGCCGGGGCGTTTGCTGCCGGGGCGCTGGTCAATCTGCTCGATGATCCGTTTGCCAGCCTGGATCGCGGCTCGATCAATTTTGTCTGCACCACACTCAATGAGATCAGCGCACGTGCAAAGCAGGTCTGGGTGGCGAGTTTTTATGAAATGCCGACAGAGCTTGCGAGCATAGGCAGCATTGATCTGGGCGATTAAACGCGCTACACCGTGTAACCGGCATAGGTGTTGCGGGCTACGTCCCGTACCGCGCTCAGGAAAATTTTTGCCCCCGGCGAGAGCAGCTGATTACGCCTGCTGATAATGCCAAAACCATCCATCTTGCAAGGCAGATCGATAGGCAAAATCTCCAGCTTGCCAAAGTCCATGAAGCGCCCCGCCACGTCCCGCGGTACCAGATGCAAAAAATCGGTCTGACGCAATAGGCTGATGGCAATCATGGTCTCGGTGGTCTCGACGATGGTGCCGGGCGACTCCAATCCGTGGCGCCGAAACATGAGATCGAAACGATGGCGCAAAATGCTGCCCTGCTGCGGCACAATCCAGTGTTGCGTGGCCAGCTCCGGCAAGCTCAACTGGGCGCGCAATTGCAGCGGATGGCCGGCACGCACGATGGCGCAAATCAATTCGTCGGACAATTCTTCGTACTGCAAGTCGCTGTTATCGGTCTGCTCACTGACACGCGCCACCAGAAAATCGAAATCGCCGCGCTTGAGCCGCTTGAGCAAGGCCGCGCTATTGCTTTGTTCCACGCCAATGCGCAGCAATGGCGAATGCGCAATGGTGGCCGCAATCGCCGGCGCCATCAGTGCCATGCCCGGCCCCATGATGACGCCAACATTGACCTGTCCGGTCAGTCCGGATTTGAGCGCGGCAATATCCTCATGCGCCTGCGCCAGGCTAGTGACGGCCATGCGCGTATGACGAATCATGCTTTCGCCGTAAGTGGTCGGCTTGATGCCGCGCGGC
>Ga0302155_10000305_pt1 | contig 40475 bp, 32 predicted proteins | sample I_Bog_N3_1_FD_193508 | JGI IMG/M metagenome (GOLD analysis project Ga0302155, IMG submission 193508) | Peat permafrost microbial communities from Stordalen Mire near Abisko, Sweden - I_Bog_N3_1 | ecosystem: Environmental > Terrestrial > Soil > Wetlands > Peat | place: Sweden: Abisko, Stordalen...
TCACCAAACTCAAATCGCGCGGCGTGGATTTCGTCTACTTCGGCGGCTACCATCCAGAGATGGGGTTACTCCTGCGACAGGCACGTGAACAGGGCATCAAGGCCGTGTTCATGGGGCCTGAAGGGGTGGGCAACAAAGACATTACGGCGATTGCCGGTGCGGCGTCCGAAGGCATGCTGGTGACGCTGCCAGTGGATTTTGCGGCCGACCCGGCCAATGCCACGCTGCTCATGGCCTTTGCTGCGCAAAAACGGGATCCCAACGGGCCGTTTCAGATGCCAGCCTACGCAGGTGTGAAAGTCATTGCCGATGCGATTGCTGGCGCCAAGTCAAGCGATCCGGCTCAGGTTGCCGCTTACCTACATTCGCATAGCTTCAAGACGCCGATCGGTGTCGTCGCTTATGACGATAAGGGCGATCTCAAATCCTTCAAGTTCGTCGTCTATACCTGGCATCAAGACGCCAGTAAAACAGCGGTCAACTAACTTCCCAGCGGCGGTGTTCGTCGTCCTACCGACGTCAACAATGCCGATGTTTGTTTTACGGCAGGCATGGGCACCTCTCTCTTTGCTATGAACGAACTGTTCCCTGAATTGACGCAACAGCTTGTCAACGGCCTGAGCCTGGGCGCGATCTATGCCTTGATCGCCATTGGCTACAGCATGGTCTACGGCATTATCGGCATGATCAATTTCGCCCATGGCGAGATTTATATGATCGCTTCTTATGTCGGTCTGGTCACGTTGACTGCCATCGGCGTACAAGCCGGCTATCCCTTGCCGCTGCTGCTGGGAGCAACGCTCCTCGTGGCAGTGGCGGTGACCGGCTTGTACGGTTGGACGGTCGAACGCATCGCCTATCGTCCCTTGCGTGGCGGACCACGGCTGGTGCCGCTTATCTCCGCCATCGGTATGTCGATCTTTTTGCAGAACTACGTGCAGATCGGCCAGGGTTCGCGCGACATGCCGGTGCCGGTCATGGTCTCGGGGGCGCTCGAATTTCAGATGGGCAGCGATTTCACGGTCACGATTACGTATGCACGGATGATCATCGTCGGCGCTACGGTGCTGCTGATGTTGGCGCTGACCTGGTTCATTGCGCGTTCGCGCATGGGGCGAGCTTGCCGTGCCTGCGCTGAAGACATGGGCATGGCCAATCTGCTCGGTATTGATGTCAATCGCGTGATTTCTTTCAGCTTCGTGCTGGGAGCGATGCTGGCAGCGGTGGGCGGCGTCTTGATTGCGCTCAGTATCGGCAAGCTCAATCCCTACATTGGTTTCATCGCCGGTATCAAGGCATTCACAGCGGCCGTGTTGGGCGGCATCGGCAGCATTCCTGGTGCCATGCTGGGCGGCGTCTTGCTGGGTCTGGTCGAGACGTTTGCCGCCGCCTACCTACTTGCGGAATATAAGGACGTGGTGTCGTTTGTGTTGCTGGTGCTGATTTTGTTGTTCCGGCCGACGGGCTTGTTGGGGCGCCCCAATATGGAGAAGGTTTGATGACGATGCCATTTAAAAACGCTCTGGCGGCAGCGCTGCTGACGGCGATTCTGACGACGCCGTTACTGGGCTTGCAATTGCAGCTTGACGCTTATCGCGTGGTGCTCCATGCGCATTGGACACCGGTACTTATCGCCGTGTCGGCGGTGTTTGTGTTCCAGCTGTTCAAGCCATTACTGGCACGTAGCAGAATGCGCGTGCCGGCGCCGGTCTGGCCCACGCTACGGCCGCAGCAGCAGCGTTACGCCGTGCTGGCCCTGTTGGTGTTGGCATTGGTATGGCCGTTTTTTGGTGCGCGCGGTCATGTCGATATCGCCACCCTGGCCTTGATCTACATCATGCTGGGATTGGGGCTCAATATCGTGGTCGGCTTTGCCGGTCTGCTCGATCTTGGCTATGTCGGCTTTTATGCTGTCGGTGCTTATACGTATGCGCTGTTGTATCAATACTTCGGCCTGACGTTCTGGCAATGCCTGCCGTTGGCCGCGGGCATGTCGGCATTGTTCGGTTTGATTCTGGGCTTCCCGGTATTGCGCCTGCGCGGCGACTATCTAGCCATCGTCACGCTCGGCTTTGGTGAAATCATCCGCCTGCTGCTCAATAATTTGAGCCCGATCACCGGAGGTCCGGACGGCATCTCAGGCATTCCCAAACCGAGCGTATTCGGTATCGAAATGGCGCGTCACGCCAGCGTAGAAGGCGGCACCACATTTCATGCCTTGCTCGACATGAGGTATCAAGGCGGGCATATGGTGATCTTTCTGTATTTACTGGCCTTATTGTTGGCGTCGTTGAGCTATGTTGTCTCCAGTCGCCTGTTGCGCATGCCGATGGGGCGCGCTTGGGAGGCGTTGCGCGATGATGAAGTCGCGTGCCGTTCGTTGGGCCTCAATCCGACCCGCATCAAGTTGTCAGCATTCACACTGGGTGCGGCCTTCGCTGGTTTAGCCGGCAGTTTCTTCGCGGCGCGCCAAGGATTGGTCAATCCAGAGTCGTTCACCTTCATTGAGTCGGCCTTGATTTTAGCCATTGTCGTGCTGGGCGGCATGGGTTCTCAATGGGGGGTAATTCTGGCCGCGATTTTGCTGACAGTGCTACCGGAGCTGGCGCGCAGTTTTGCACAATATCGCATGCTCTTATTCGGTCTGGTGATGGTGTTGATGATGATGTGGCGGCCGCAAGGCCTGTTACCCGCCAGGCGTCCCCACGTGGAGTTGCCGCAATGACGGGCGCAGCTCATCGGCCGTTGCTGCAAGTGTCTGACTTGGCGATGCGTTTTGGCGGTCTGCTGGCGGTCGACGGCGTCTTGCTGTCGGTGATGGAGCGGGAAATATTTGCCATCATCGGCCCCAATGGTGCCGGCAAGACCACCGTATTCAATTGCATCAGCGGCTTTTACGCTCCCAGCGCGGGTGAAATTGCACTGCAAGGTCGCTCGATTGCGCGCCAGCCCAGTCATGTCGTGGCACGCCAGGGAGTGGTGCGTACTTTTCAAAATATCCGCTTGTTCAAGACACTCAGTGTCGTCGAAAATTTATTGGTGGCGCAGCACAATACGCTCAACAACAATCTGCTGGCTGGCTTATTCAAGCTGCCAAGTTTTCGTCGTGCAGAACAGCGGGCGCTGGATCGCGCTGCGTACTGGCTGGATCAACTGGGTCTGACGGCATTGGCTAATCGTGCCGCCGGCACCTTGCCTTACGGCTTGCAGCGACGGCTTGAAATCGCGCGTTGCATGATGACAGGGCCGCGCTTGCTCTTGCTCGATGAGCCCGCCGCTGGTCTCAATCCGCAAGAAAAGCAGGAGTTGCAACAACTGATCCGTACGCTGCGTTGTGAGCATGGTGTCACGGTGCTGTTGATCGAACATGACATGCGCTTGGTCATGGATATCTCTGACCGCATTCTGGTGATGGAGCATGGCAGACCGATCGTCACCGGCAGACCCGATCAGGTGCGTCAGGATGAGCGGGTAATCAAGGCTTATCTAGGGGAAGAATAATGCTGCAGTGTGAACAGGTACATAGCGGTTATGGCGCCATTGAAGCCCTGCATGGAATATCGCTGAATGTCAGGGCGGGAGAAATCGTGACGCTGATTGGCGCCAACGGCGCCGGCAAGAGCACCTTGCTGATGACGCTGTGTGGCCAACCGCGCGCTTGCAGCGGCAAGATCATCTTTGACGGGCAAGATATTACCCGGCGCGCAACACCTGACATCATGCGCATGGGCATGGCGATTGCGCCGGAAGGGCGGCGTGTTTTCGCGGCGCTGACAGTGCTGGAAAATCTGCAATTGGGCGGCTTCTTCGCCAGCAAAGAAGAGATTGCCGCAGGCCTGAAATACGTGTTCTCCTTGTTCCCGCGACTGCGCGAGCGCAGCCGTCAAGCCGCCGGTACCATGTCCGGCGGCGAGCAGCAAATGCTGGCCATTGGTCGTGCATTGATGAGTAAGCCACGGCTGTTGCTGCTGGACGAGCCTACCCTGGGTTTGGCGCCGTTGGTGATTGCGCAGATTTTTGACATCATCCGCAGCATTCGGGCTGCTGGCATCACCGTTTTTTTGGTCGAGCAAAATGCCAATAAAGCACTGGGCATCGCCGATCGCGCCTATGTCCTAGAAAACGGACATATCGTGCTCACCGACAGCGGCACCAGCTTACTAGCCAACGAAGCGGTGCGCAAAGCCTATCTGGGACAGGCGTGAGCGCACCACGACGAGGCCGTGCTCAGATAACGCCGCGGCGGATCTGATCCAGTTCTATCGACTCAAACAGTGCCTTGAAATTACCTTCGCCGAAGCCATCGTTGCCTTTGCGCTGAATGATTTCGAAGAACACCGGGCCGATCAATGTCTGGGTGAAAATTTGCAACAGCAGGCCCTGGCCTTCGGTGGGCGCGCCGTCAATCAGGATTTTCAGTTCGCGTAATGCGGCAAGATCTTCGCCGTGACCAGGTACGCGTCGCTCGACCAGATCGTAATAGGTGCTGATGGTGTCTTGCAGCGGCACCTGACGCTGATACAGCGCGCGCACGGTCTGGTAAATGTCGTCGGTACCCAGCGCGATGTGTTGAATGCCTTCGCCGTTGTATTGCTTGATGAATTCTTCGATCTGCGACTTGTCGTCGGCACTTTCATTGATCGGAATGCGGATCTTGCCGCAGGGGCTGGTCATGGCGCGCGATTTCAGGCCGGTCAGCTTGCCTTCAATGTCGAAATATTTGATTTCGCGGAAATTGAACAGGCGCTCGTAGAAAGACGACCAGGTATCCATGGCGCCGCGCACCACATTGTGAGTCAGATGGTCGATATAAGTCAGGCCGACGCCGACTGGGCGGCGTTCAACGTTGGGGAAAAACTCAAAGTCAACGTCATAAATGGAGCCGCGTTCGCCGTAAAGATCGACCAGATACAGCAGCGAGCCGCCGATGCCTTTGATGGCGGGGATATTGAGCTCCATCGGCCCGAGCTTGGCAGGTACGCCCTCGGCGCCCATTTCCAGCGCGCGCTTATACACTTGAGCCGCATCCTTGACGCGAAATGCCATGGCATTGACTGAAGCACCATGGACCTGGGCGAATGCAGTGGCGTTGCTGTTGGGCTCGGCGTTGACGACGAAGTTGATTCCACCCTGGCGGTAGAGGGTGACATTCTTGGAGCGGTGGCGGGCCACGGCAGAAAATCCCATCGCTTCGAGCACGCCAGCAATCGGTGCCGGGTCGAGTGCGGCATATTCGACGAATTCAAAGCCGTCGGTGCCCATGGGATTGTCAAACAGATCGGTGCCGTTGCGGACGAGGGGTGCGGTTGGCTTGGCTTGGCCCATGATGATCTCCTGAAGTCTGGTGCTGGTAAAGGCGGCCAGATTTGTTGTTGATGATGATTGGTATCATCACTTAGTTTATTGCAGTACATTCGCAATATGTGATTGATATTTGCGTATTATTTCCAGTAATATGCACAAATAATTCAATTTCATGGCGATAAGAGGGAAATATGACATCGATCACCGTTGACCGATTTGATTTGGCGTTATTGACTGAGTTGCAGCGCGATGGCCACATTACCAATAGCGCTCTGGGGCAGAAAGTGCACCTGTCGACATCACAGATCAGCCGGCGTGTGCAGCGTCTGGAAGAAGCACACGTCATCGATCGCTATACGGCGGTGCTCGATCCCGCCGTGGTTGGCTTGGGTGTGACGGCCTTTACCAGTGTTACGCTGGACCGGCAGGGTGAAACCCGTGGCGATCAGTTTGAACAGGCTGTGCAAAGCATGCCAGAGATCATGGAATGTTTTTCAATTACCGGTGAAGCCGATTATATTTTGCGTATTGTCGCCCCCGATCTGGCAGCGTTTTCTGAATTCATGATGACACGCCTATTGCGTTTGCCAGGTGTGACCAATGTTAAATCCAACATCACCATGAAGCAGATCAAGCAATCCCATATTTTGCCGCTGGACCATGTGACGCAACCGACGCAAAGCCGTCAACGCATCAAATTTTCTTCCTGATGCAAGGCACTATCGGCATCCGCGCCTCGCCTGAAATTGCTTCTGTATTTTTGATAGGAGAAACGTGCGGCAGACCTCAAAACGAGGGGTAAAAAGACAAAACGAGGCATAAGGTCTAAAATTTTGCTTTTCCTCTAGTAAAAAGACTGAAAACGATGGAGACAACACTTAGCAACTTGCCGCAGGCAAGCGATATTTCTTCCGGGCCGGGCAAACCTGCGACAGAGAGCACCAAATTTCGCGTATTGGGGGCGATTAGCTTTTCGCATTTCCTCAATGACATGATTCAGTCCTTGCTGCTGGCGATTTATCCCTTGCTCAAGGGGAATTTCCACCTTAGCTTCGCTCAAATCGGTCTGATTACGCTGACCTTCCAGGTCACTGCATCGCTGTTGCAGCCGCTCGTTGGCCTGTACACCGACAAACATCCGAAACCTTACTCGCTGGCCATCGGCATGGGCTCGACCTTGTGTGGCCTGTTGTTGTTATCGGTAGCGCCCAATTTCGGCGTGTTGCTGCTGGCTGCTGCGCTGGTGGGCACCGGTTCTTCCGTGTTTCATCCTGAAGCGTCACGGGTGGCGCGCATGGCCTCGGGCGGACGTCATGGTTTGGCGCAGTCGCTATTCCAGGTCGGCGGCAATGCCGGTAGCGCGATGGGACCATTGCTGGCGGCATGGATCATCATTCCGGGCGGTCAGCACAGCATTGCCTGGTTTTCGATTGCGGCCTTGCTGGCCATCGTCGTGCTGCGTCAGATCGGTCATTGGTATCAGCGTCAACAGGCGCTAGGAAAAACCAAGGCCAAGAAGAAGTCAGCGACGCACATTGAGCTGCCGCGCAAGAAGGTCATCATGGCCGTTAGCGTGTTGCTGGTCCTGATCTTTTCGAAATATTTTTACATGGCCAGTCTGTCGAGCTATTTCACCTTCTATCTGATCAGTAAATTCCAGTTGTCGGTGCAACAGGCTCAGGTACATCTGTTCATCTTCCTGTTCGCGGTGGCAGTCGGCACAGTGCTTGGCGGTCCTATCGGCGATCGCGTTGGTCGCAAACTGGTGATCTGGGTATCGATCCTCGGCGTAGCACCGTTCACATTGTTGTTGCCGCATGTGGATCTGTTCTGGACGACCATACTGACTGTGATCATCGGCGTGATTCTGGCATCGGCGTTCTCGGCGATCCTGGTGTTTGCACAAGAACTGATGCCGGGCAAGGTTGGTACCGTGTCGGGTCTATTCTTTGGTTTCGCCTTCGGCATGGGCGGTATTGGTGCTGCCTTGCTGGGCAAGCTGGCGGATGTGACCGACATTTTCTTCGTCTATGAGGTCTGTTCTTTCCTGCCGCTGATTGGTTTGCTGGCAGCCTTCTTGCCTAAGTTGGAAAAAGTTCAAACGAACTAGGCTAGAAAATAAGCCGACACTTCTTGCTCCGCTGTAAGGCAAGACAAACCCACCGTACGCGGTGGGTTTTTTTTGCGCGCTGTTCCAAAGGTTCATGAGCCGGAGGAAATATTGCTGTCGGGTGCCATTCCAGAATAAATAAAAAATAGTGGGAATATTTTCATGCGCTATGCAGTTATACCGGTTAGAGGTGGCGACCTTACCTTGCAGATACCAAATCGCCGGGCTGAGCAGAGATGGCTGCTCCTGGTGACGCAAGATCTGAGATTGTTCCCGTTATGAAATATTGAGGTGCAAAAATGAGCTTTTCAAGGCTGAAAGTCGCGGTTCGTCTGGGACTGGCATTCGGCATTGTCCTTTTCTTCATTGCCGGCATCGCGTATATCGCTTGGTCAGCCTTGAATTCAACAAAGGCCAGGCTGGACGTCATTACCAATGAGAATAATGTCGAGACGATGCTGGCAAGCAAAATTCGCGGAAATCTGGATACCGTTGCACGATCGGTATTCAGCTATATTTTGTACACGGATAAAGAAACGAGGCAACGCGCGTCGAAGCGAATTGCTGATGTTCGCGCGGATATGGACGCATCCTATGCGCAGCTCGGCGCGATTGTAAGCAACGAAAAAAACGCGAAAGCGGAACAACTATTTTCCGAGATGATCGCGCGACGCAATCAAGTCCGGCCATTATTCAGTCATGTTCTGGCCATGGTTGATGCCGGCAAGACGGAGGAGGCCACAGAGTACCTGCAAAGGACCGCACAGGAACCGCAAGACCAGTGGTTTGCTGCTGTCCAAGGCATGCTCGATCTGCAGGAAAAAAAGAATCGGGACTCGATCGATCAAATGAATCGTGAATATGCGCTGGCGGTGCAATTCTTGATTGGTGCCGTATTGCTGGCAATCGTGGTAGGCGCGCTTTTGTCGTGGGTGATCACGCAGGGATTGCTGAAACAATTGGGATGTGAGCCCGGCTATGCAACGGAAATTGCAGGAAAAATAGCCAAGGGCGACCTTGCCGTGCACATAGAAATGAAAACCGCCGATCGCTCTAGTTTGCTGTTCGCGATCAAGGCGATGCACGACGGTCTTGCCAATATTGTCAATGAAGTACGCGCCGGTACGGATGCCATCGCCAGCGAATCGAGCCAGATTGCCAGCGGCACGATGGATTTGTCCTCGCGCACGGAAGTGCAAGCCAGTTCACTGGAAGAAACTGCCTCGTCAATGGAAGAGTTGACCAGTACCGTGAAACAGAATGCAGATAACGCTCGGCAAGCGAATCAATTGGCCGTTTCGGCAGCCACTGTCGCCAGCGAGGGTGGTGCCGTGGTGGCACTGGTAGTTGATACCATGGGTTCGATCAACGCATCTTCAAAAAAAATCGTCGATATTATCGGCGTAATTGACAGCATTGCTTTTCAAACCAATATCCTTGCCTTGAACGCTGCAGTCGAAGCGGCACGGGCAGGAGAGCAGGGCAAAGGTTTTGCCGTCGTGGCCAGCGAAGTGCGCAATTTGGCGCAACGCTCGGCCAGTGCGGCCAGAGAAATCAAGGTATTGATCGGGAGTTCGGTCGAGAAAGTGGAAGTCGGCAGCAGACTGGTGGATCAGGCCGGCTTATCCATGCAAAAGATTGTGGAGAGCGTCAAACAGGTGACCGACATCATGAGCGAGATCACGGTGGCGAGTCAGGAGCAAACGTCCGGTATTGAACAAATCAATCAGGCGATTGCTCAGATGGATCAAGTCACGCAGCAGAATTCTTCACTGGTTGAAGAAACCGCATCTGCGGCTGGCTCGCTACAGGATCAAGCCGGAAAATTGGCGCAATTGGTCAGCGTGTTCAAGATCGCGCCGCCGATCACGCACCTCGATTCGGCTAACGCAAACCGCCACGATGTAGGGCTACCCAAGATCATCGACGCCAGCAATTTTAGCGCATCACGAGACAGTGCCAAGTCATATGGCGTTGTTGCGACTTGACGCGCTCTTTTGCCATCGATATTGCTGCAGCCAAGAGCACTTACCAGAAGGGCGGACCTGGCTGCTGGTATCGGGCAAGGTTCGCTATGGATGTACAAACGATGTACAAACGGCGCCATGAAAGCCCATAGCTTGCCAAGACAAATCTGATACTACATTTTTATAGGACGACATAATGCCAAACTTAGACATCCAGCAGCCTCGCACCGAGCCCAAAGCCTATAACAATACGGCCATCGTTTTTCATTGGCTCATCGCGCTGCTTATTTTCTTGAACTTCGCCATGGGCTTGTACATGGAAACATTCCCCAAGCACACGCCTTCAAATGACGCGGTGCTGTTTTATCATGCGTCGCTTGGCAGTCTGGTTTTTATGTTAGCCGTGGCGCGCTTGTTGTGGCGCTTGAGGCACCGTCCGCTAGCATTGCCTGACAGTATTGCCAAGTGGCAGCTTACTGCATCTCATCTGCTGCATTGGCTGCTGTATGTTTTGATGCTAGCCGTACCATTAAGCGGCATTATTCATCGGCAGGCAGGCGCGCATCCCGTAAGTTTCTTTGGGCTTGGCGCACTGCCCACAGTCGTTGCTCAAAACGAGCCGCTGCGGCTATTCACCGACACGCTGCACGAGACCTTGGTCTGGGTGCTTGCGATTTTGGTGTTAGGTCATATTGCCGCAGCATTGAAGCATCGTTTCATCGACCGTGATGCAGTCCTCAAACGGATGCTGCGTCGATTCTAAGTGGCTGAGTTTGCAGTGATGGCTCAGGCAATCGCAGTGTCGTGCAATCGCTTACTCTTGCTATAGCGCGACACCGACAAATCGTCCGAAGCGATGGCCGGGCGTTTACCCGAAATCAGATCCGCCAACAATTGGCCCGAGCCACAAGACATGGTCCAGCCCAGGGTACCGTGGCCACTATTGATGAACAGATTAGGCAACGCGGTGGCGCCGACGACGGGTGTGCCGTCCGGCGTCATCGGCCGCAGACCGGTCCAGAAGCTGGCCGTTGCGGTGTCGCCGGCACCTGGGAACAAATCATTGACTACCATTTCCAGCGTAGCGCGGCGTTTCGGATTGAGGTCGCGATTGAAGCCGACAATTTCAGCCATGCCGCCGACGCGGATGCGGTCGTCAAAGCGTGTCACGGCAATCTTGTAGGTTTCGTCGAGCACGGTCGACACCGGTGCGGCAGCGGCGTCACGGATAGGCACGGTGATCGAGTAGCCTTTGAGCGGATACACCGGGATATCGACAATATTGCGCAGCAGACTAGTGGAATAAGAGCCCAGCGCAACCACATAGCGGTCAGCCGTGATCAACTCATTGCCGCAGACGACGCCCTCAATTTCACCACCAGCCACGACCAGTGCAGTGATGTCGACGCCATAGCGGAAGCGCACGCCCAATTTTTCCGCCATCGCTGCCAAGCGGGTGGTGAACAACTGGCAATCACCGGTTTCGTCGTTGGGCAGCAGCAGGCCGCCGGTGAGTTTGTCGCCGGCCTTGGCCAGTGCCGGTTCCGCTTGCGCGAGTTGTTCACGGTTGAGCAATTTGAAGGGAACGCCGCTTTGTCGCAGTACCGCGATATCCTTTTCTGCGCCGTCAAATTGCTCCTGCGTACGAAACAGTTGCAGTGTGCCTTGCTGGCGACCTTCATATTCGATGCCGGTGGCACTGCACAATTCACGCAGGCAATCGCGGCTGTACTCGGCCAATCGCACCATGCGTTCCTTATTCTCGGCATAACGATCGGCGCTGCAATTGCGCAGCATTTGCCACATCCAGCGCAATTGCTGCAGGCTGCCGTCGGGACGGATGGCCAACGGTGCATGTGCTTGAAACATCCATTTCAAGGCCTTCAAGGGAATCCCGGGCGCGGCCCAGGGCGAGGCGTAACCGGGTGAGATTTGGCCGGCGTTAGCGAAGCTGGTTTCCATCGCCGCAGCAGGCTGACGATCCAGTACGGTGACTTGATGCCCGGCCTTGGCCAGATAGTAAGCGCTGGTGACGCCGATGACGCCGCTGCCCAGAATCACAACACGCATGGTGCATTCCCTTAAAAGAACTGTGATGATTTAGAATATAAAACTATGATATGTAGTTATGGCTAGTATTTGTTTGTGTTTTTGTTTGTAGATAAAGGAAATAATGATGAGAACGCATCAAATTTTAGTGCGAACTCTGGATAAGCTGGATCGTCGCATTTTAGCGGTGCTGCAAAAGGACGGCCGCATATCGATGAAGGATCTGGGCGAGCAGGTGGGTTTGTCGATCACACCCTGTATCGAGCGGGTCAAGCGTATGGAGCGCGACGGTGTGATTACCGGCTATTTTGCGCGCATCAATCCAGAAGCCATGGGCGCAACCTTGCTGGTGTTCGTGGAGATTACGCTCAATCACAAGTCCGGCAACATGTTCGAGCAGTTCCGACGCGAGGTCTTGCGGATTCCCGAGGTGCAGGAATGTCATCTGGTATCGGGCGATTTCGATTATGTGATCAAGGCACGCATTCGCGGCATGACCGAATATCGCAAATTGCTCGGCGACATTTTGCTGCAACTGCCCGGCGCCGCACAGTCCAAGAGCTACGTCGTGATGGAAGAAATCAAGGAAACCCTGGCGCTGTCGTTGGAGGAGTGACAACGCTGTGCTTCAATTTCTGATACCTGACTGTACCGACAACGGCAATGCCGGCGGAGTAGACTAAGAAGTATCGGAAATTGTTCAGATGGGGCCATCATGACAAAAACAAGCAAAGCGAAAATCGAAGCCTATAAGCAGCCGGCCGGCGGTTGGGGGGCCTTGAAATATGTGGCGCTGAATCTGGTCAAAGAGCATGTCGCCGACGGCAAAGGCTTACGCACCCTGTTGTCGCAAAATCAACCCGACGGTTTTGACTGCCCCGGCTGCGCCTGGCCTGACCGTGAACATACCTCGACCTTCGAGTTTTGTGAAAATGGCGTCAAGGCTGTCGCTGCCGAGGCCACTGCCAAGCGTGTCACGCGTGATTTTTTCGCCGCACACACGGTCGCCGAGTTGATGCAGCAGTCTGATTTCGAGTTGGAAAATCATGGGCGCTTGACTGAACCGATGGTCTATGAGGCGGCCAGCGACAAGTATGTTCCGATTGCCTGGCAGCAAGCCTTCGAGCTCATGGCGCAGCATCTCAATGCCTTGCCCGACCCCAACATGGCCAACTTCTATGTCTCCGGTCGCGCCAGCAATGAAGCGGCTTTCCTGTATCAATTGTTTGTGCGTCAATACGGCACCAATAATTTTCCCGATTGCTCCAACATGTGCCATGAGCCGACCAGCGTCGGCTTGCCGGGCACTGTCGGCGTCGGCAAGGGGACGGTGCTGCTCGATGATTTCGATGTATGCGACACCTTGCTCTTGTTCGGCCAGAATCCCGCCACCAATCATCCACGCATGATGAGCGAGCTGCGCGAAGCGTCCAAGCGCGGCGCCACCATTGTCGCCATCAACCCGCTCAAAGAGCGCGGTCTGGAACGCTTTGCCGATCCGCAAAGCAAGATGGAAATGCTGACCCTGGGCAGCACCACCATCAGCTCGATGTTTATTCACCCCAAGCTGGGCGGCGATCTGGCGCTGCTCAAAGGCGTCATCAAACGCACCATCGAGCTTGATGATGCGGCCCAGGCCAGTGGCGCAGAACGGATTCTGGACACTGCTTTCATTGCCGAACATACCGCCGGCTTTGAGGCATTCGCGGCCGACGCCCGAGCTGAAAGCTGGGATGACATCATCACCGAGTCCGGCGTGGCGCGCGAGGACATTGAAAGACTGAGCCAGGTCTATGTCAAAGGCAAGGCCGTGATTGCCACCTGGGGCATGGGTCTGACCCAGCATAAGCATGCAGTCGGCGCGATCCAGCTGTTGTCCAACCTGATGATGTTGCGCGGTAATATTGGTCGTCCCGGCGCCGGTTTATGCCCGGTACGCGGCCACTCTAACGTGCAAGGCGACCGTACCGTGGGCATCGATGAAAAGCCCACCGATGCCTTTCTTGATCGTCTCGAACAAGTCTTTGAATTCAAGGCGCCGCGCCACCATGGTCATGATGTGGTGGCCTCGCTGATGTCCATGCTGGCCGGCCACAGCAAGGTCTTCATCGGTTTGGGCGGTAACTTCGCCATGGCCACGCCGGACACGCCGCGTGCCTTCGAGGCGCTGCGCTCCTGCAATCTGACTGCACATATCACCACCAAGCTTAACCGCAGCCATCTGGTGCATGGCAAGGACGCGCTGATTTTGCCAACCCTGGGGCGTACAGAAATCGACATGCAGGCCGGCGGCGCGCAAGGTGTGACAGTGGAAGATTCCATGAGCATGGTGCACGTTTCCTACGGCATCAACAAGCCGGCGGCAGTCGGTTGCATGTCGGAAACCGCCATCGTCGCCCATCTGGCCGCGGCCACCATGCAACAGCGCGACAACGGCAAGCCAATCGACTGGCTCTGGTATGCCGAGGACTATTCCCGCATCCGCGATGCGATCGAAAAAGTCTACGACGCCTTCAAGGATTACAACCAGCGTATTACCAATAAGGGTGGCTTCCATCTCGGTGTCGCCTCGCGTGAGCGGGTCTGGAAGACCGATAGCGGCAAGGCCAACTTCATCGTCCATGCGATTCCGCAAGACACGCCGATTCATCGCGCCCGTCGCCGCTATGGCGAACAATTGATGACGCTCATGACGACCCGTTCGCATGACCAGTACAACACCACCATCTACGGTCTGGATGACCGCTACCGCGGCGTGTTCGGGCAACGCCGCGTGGTTTTCATCCATCAGGATGACCTGGCTTTGCTGGGCTTGAAAAACGGTGAGTGGGTCGACCTGATCAGTGTCTGGGACGACGGCATCGAACGCCGCGCGGATGGCTTTTTGCTGGTCCAATACGATATTCCGCGTGGTTGTATCGCCAGCTATTACCCGGAAACCAATCCACTGGTGCCGCTGGAAAGCTTTGCCGATGAAGCCCGCACGCCGACGTCGAAATCGATTCCCGTATTGCTGCAACGCGCCGCAGTACAACGCGCTGCTTAAGCACACGCTCATCCCTCATGGACGACACACAAGATGGTTTGCCGCCCGAGCTGGTGCGTATTCTCGATACACTCTATCAAGAGTACCAGCTCAGCCAGGCGCCGCTGTCACTGGCACGCCTGTCCAAGCGCACGCAATTACGCATGAGCACCTTGCGGCGCTTTTTGACAGCCTTGCAAGAGGCCGGCATTGTCACGGTTGAAGTCGCTGAGGATGGCATCGGCAGTGCAATCTTGACGGCGGCGGGACTGCAGTTACATGGTTGAAGCTTCAGACTTCGCGGTGTCAGCTTAGCTCAGCCACAATCTTGGCAACTGCCTTCAAGGCTTTTTCGATCTCGCTGGTCCACGGATAGCTATAGTTGAGCCGGATAAAATGGCTGTAGCGATTGGTCACCGCAAAAATGCGCCCCGGTGCGATGGTCACGCCCAACGCCAGGCAGCGCCGATACAATTCCATTGCCTCCACCTGCGCCGGCAGTTCGAGCCACAAGACATAGCCGCCGGCCGGCTCCGATACCCTGGTCCCTGATGGGAAAAAACGTAGTACAAAATGCCGCATCAGTTCGCGCTGCTGCAGCAGGTTGCGGCGCACTCGGCGCAGATGACGTTCGTAGCCGCCCTGGGTCAGATACTCGGCAATGGCTCGCTGCGGAATGGTAGGGGTGGCCAGGGTGTTGAGAAATTTGAGTTTTTCGACCTGTTCGCGATAACGGCCAGGGATCGCCCAGCCGACGCGATACGCCGAACTCAGACTCTTGGAAAATGACGAGCAATGCAACACCAGGCCGTCGCGGTCATAGCTTTTCAGCGAGCTCGGATGGGCGCTGCCATAAAACAGTTCGCCATAGACCGCATCTTCAATGAGCGGCATGTCATGGCGCTGCGCCAGCGCCACCAGCCGCTGTTTGTGTGCATCGGGCATCATTGAGCCAAGCGGATTCTGGAAATTCGGCATCACCATGCAAGCGGCAATTTTTTGCGTCTTGAGCACTGATTCAAGGGCGTCAAGATCAATGCCGGTCAGTGGATCAGTGGGGATTTCGACGGCGCGCATGCCCATACGCTCGATGGCATGCAGGATGGCATAAAAAGTCGGCGTTTCGACCGCAATGGTGTCACCCGGCCGGGCCACCGCCTGCAAGCACAAATTGATCGCCTCGGTGGCACCGACGGTAATGATGATGTCCTGCGGATCGACCGTCAGGCCGGTTTCCATATAACGCCGGGCAATCTGCCGCAGCAGTGCCGGGTCGCCGGGCGGTAGATCGTTGAAGATGCTGAAGTGATGGCTACTGCGGGTGATCTTGCTGACATACTGGGCAATGCGCTGCGATGGAAACAACGTTGGATCAGGGTAGGGCGAGCCGAGCGGCACGGTGCCGTCTTGCTGGATCGCCTTGAGTGTGGCCAGGACCAGACGACTGACGTCGACTTCGTGCGCTTCCTGGATCGCCGGATGGCTGCGCGGTAGCAGGCTCGTGACGCTAGGACTAGGGGCGATGGTTTGGGACTGCGTCTGACGCACAAAGTAGCCCGATTGAGGATGGCTCTCGATGATGCCGCGACTCTCCAGCAGCGCATAGGCGCGTACCACGGTGGTGACGCTCAATTGTCGCTGCTGGCTGGCGATGCGCACCGAGGTGATACGCTCGCCCGGCTGCAGCACGCCGGCCTGAATTGACGCTGCCAGCTCGTCGGCGAATTTTCGGTAGAGCGGCGGCCTCTGATTGGCTGCAGTACGTGATGAACGAGGCATGCGTTTTCTTGTTCTGCTGTTAGAGTAGCGCTTGAGATATTGAGTATTTTACAGAAAGCCTGAGCCATGATCACCGTGCATCATTTAAACAACTCCCGCTCGCAACGCGTACTGTGGTTGCTGGAAGAGCTGGGACTGGAGTACGAAATCAAGTTTTATCAGCGCGATCCGAAAACCATGCTGGCGCCACCATCGTTGCGCGAAATTCATCCGCTGGGAAAATCGCCAGTCATTACCGATGGCGATCTGACCGTTGCTGAGTCCGGCGCGATTGTCGAATATCTGGTCGAGCGCTACGGTGACGGCAGATTCATCCCGCCAGCTGGCAGTCCAGAGCGCCTGCGCTACCGTTACTGGCTGCATTTCGCGGAAGGCTCGGCGATGCCCTGGCTGTTGCTGAAATTGATTTTCACCCGCGTGCCATCCTCCGTGCCTGCCTTGCTGCGGCCGCTGGCGCGCCTGATCTGCAATGGCGTCCTGGTCAAGCTGGTGAATCCACAATTGACGCGTACCCTAAGCTATCTGGAAGCAGAATTGGGCCGCAGCACTTGGTTTGCCGGCGATAGCTTCAGTGCCGCCGATATCCAGATGAGTTTCCCGATTGAGGGAGCGCATTCGCGCGGCGGGCTCGACAGTCGCTATCCCAAACTGCTCCACTACCTCGACAGTATTCATGCGCGACCGGCCTACCAGCGCGCGCTGGAGCGTGGCGGTGTCTATGCATTGTTGCGTTGAGCAGTAGCCGCTAGGGGCGGACGGTTGCGCTGCTGCAGCGAGACAGGGGAGAATAGCGACATAATGATTTCGAGAGACAAGAAACATGAATTTTTTCGCCAGCTTTTTATTAATCCTCTTGCTTGTGGTGATCAGCGCCTTTTTTTCATGCGCGGAGATCTCTCTTGCCGCGTCGCGCAAGATTCGGCTGGAAATGCTGGTGAAAGAGGGCGATCCCAACGCCCAGCGTGTGCTGACCTTGCAGGCCCAGCCGGGGAATTTTTTCACGGTGGTGCAGATCGGCCTTAATGCCGTTGCCATTCTCGGCGGCGTCATCGGCGAACCGGCGTTGACGCCGCATGTGGCTGATCTGGTCGGTCTGGTCTATCAAGGACCGTGGTTGGTCAACATCAGTTTTTCGATTTCCTTCTTGTTGGTGACCGGATTTTTCATCCTGTTCGCCGATCTCATGCCCAAGCGCTTGGCCATGCTGGCGCCAGAGCGGGCCGCCATCGCCTTGGTCGGGCCGATGTTATTCACCGAGGCCTTACTCAAACCGCTGATCTTGCTGTTCAATGGTTTGACGAAAATGATATTTGCCCTGTTCGGGCTGCCGCAAATGCGTCACGACGTCATCACACCCAACGAGATCCACGCTTTCGTCGAAGCCGGTGCTCAGGCCGGTGCCTTGCTGCACCAGGAGCATCACATGATCGGCAATGTGTTGGAGCTGGAAACCCGTCACGTGCCTTCGGCCATGACACAACGTGAAAGCATCGTCTATTTCACCGTGAGCGACACCGAAGAAATGCTGCGTCAGAAGATCATCGACCATCCGCATTCACGTTTTCTGGTGTGTGACAACAATATCGACGACGTGCTCGGTTATATCGACAGCAAGGATGTGCTCAAACGGTTGCTCAAGGGTGAGCGGTTTTCCCTGCATGACAAAGGCTTGATCCATGTGCCGCTGTCGATTCCGGACAGCCTCAACTTGTGGGAAGTGTTGGAACGGATGAAGGCGGTCGATGAGGATCTGGCCGTGGTGGTCAATGAATATGCCCTGGTGGTAGGCATTATTACGATTACTGACGTCACCAGTGTCTTGATGGGCAATCTGCTGAGCCTGCCGGCGGCGGAGCAACAGATTGTTAGACGCGACGAGCATTCCTGGTTGATGGATGGACTCACGCCGCTGGCCGAAGTGATGAATGCGCTCAACATCGATCATTATCCGAATCCGCTCGGTTATGAAACCTTGGCAGGCTTTCTCATGTATATGCTGCGCAAAATTCCTAAAAAGACCGATTTTGTTATCTTTGCCGACTATAAATTTGAAGTGGTCGACATCGAAGGCAACAAGATCAATCAGTTGCTGGTCACCCGCTTCAAGGCGGACAAGAGCGATAAGAACGACAAGAACGACAAGGCTGAAGAAAAAACCTGATCAGCAGCAGGTACGGCAGCCTGTATTCCAGGGGAGGGGCAAGGAGCCCCTATGCATCAATGCAGAACGTTTTACCTTAATGTCTACCGGCTGGCAGTGCTGTTATGGTTCTGGCTGTCGTTAGTGCCGGGCGCCTTGGCCGCTCAGTCGCCGCTGATGCTGGCCAATGTCTATCGCGCCGGCATGCCGCTGGCCGACTACTGGATCAGTGAAAAATACGATGGCGTGCGTGCCTATTGGGACGGACGGCGGTTGCTCACGCGTGGCGGCGAGCCGATTGCGGCGCCGTCCTGGTTTACTGCCGGCTGGCCAGCACGGGCCATGGACGGCGAATTATGGGCCGGACGTGGACAATTCGCCCAGGCCGTCTCCACCGTACGTACGCAAGTGCCGCAGGAGCAGGCCTGGCGTGCCATGCGTTTCATGGTGTTTGATTTGCCGCAGGAGCCGGGCGTATTTGATCAGCGTCTGTGCGCGTTGCAAGCGCTGGTGCAGACGCTGCAGCTACCCTGGGTCAGCGCCGTGGTGCAGAGCAAGGTGGCTGATCATGTTGCCTTGCAGGCCATGCTGGTGCGGGTCGTGGCCGCTGGCGGCGAAGGCTTGATGCTGCATCGTGGCGGCTCACGCTACCTTGCCGAACGCAACGATGATCTGCTCAAATTCAAGCCCTATGACGACAGCGAAGCCGTCGTGATCGGCTATACCCCAGGCAAAGGCAAGTATGTCGGCATGGTCGGCGCCTTGCTGGTGCAAACACCGAATGGCCTGCGTTTCAAACTCGGCAGCGGCCTGAGCGATGCTCTGCGCCGCCAACCTCCAGCCTTGGGCAGCACGGTCACTTACCGTTACCGCGGCATCAATGCCAGTGGTATTCCGCGTTTTGCCGTATTCATGCGCATCAGAGAAGAATGATGCGCAATGTCGCTGCGGCAGCTTCCGACTTCATAAAAAGATGATTTCCGATAGGCAACTTCTTGTTAATGGTTGCGGTACCAAATAGTGTCAATGTGCGATAGCAGCATGGTTTGGTTAGACCAGTTATTCTGTTGACAGCTAAAAATGGGACCGCTACCATTTGTCCAAATTTATAAAATCGAGACGGAGACAACATCTATGAAAACGATTAAAGGCTTGCGCTGGTGGATTATTGCGCTTGTGTGTTTTGGCACCATCCTGAACTACATATCACGTAACTCCCTGGGCGTATTGGCCGACACCTTGAAGCACAATCTGGGATTTTCGACCAAGGAGTATTCGTACGTTGTGGCGGCCTTTCAGGTTGCCTATACGGTGATGCAACCGGTATGCGGCTATATCGTTGATTTTCTCGGGCTCAAAGTCGGCTTTGCCTTATTTGCTGCAGCCTGGTCAGTGGCCGGCATCCTGCACGGTTTTGCCACGGGTTGGCTGTCGCTGGCATTTTTCCGGGGCTTGCTTGGGCTGACTGAGGCTGCGGCGATTCCCGCCGGCATCAAGGCGGTTTCCGAATGGTTTCCCAAGAAAGAGCGCTCGGTTGCGGTCGGTTATTTCAACGCCGGCACCTCGATGGGTGCGGTGATTGCGCCGGTGCTGGTGGCCTGGCTATTGTATCGATACAGCTGGCAGGCCGCATTTGTGGCCACTGGCGCACTGGGCTTTGCCTTCGCTGCTTTGTGGTTTTTCTTTTATCGCTCGCCCAAGGATCATCCCAACCTGAGCGAGGCAGAGCGTGCTTATATTTTGAGCGGTCAGGAAAGCATTGCCGACGATCAGCAATACGTCAAGGTGTCCGTTAAAAGCATTGTCTACACACGACGTTTCTGGGGCATTGCGATTACCCGCTTTTTGGCCGAACCGGCCTGGCAGACCTTTAGTTTCTGGATTCCGCTGTACTTCATCTCTGTGCGCGGCATGAATCTCAAAGAATTTGCCATTTTTGGCTGGATGCCATTTTTAGCGGCCGATCTGGGCGGTATCCTAGGCGGCTACCTGTCGCCGTTCTACATGAAATATTTCAAGTTCAAACTAGTGAGTTCGCGTATCGCTGGCATTGCCACTGGTGCCATATTGATGACCAGCGTCGGTTTTGTTGGCTATGTCGACAGTCCTTATGCCGCGATCGCGCTGTTTTGCATAGGCGGCTTCTCGCATCAAATGATTTCCGGCCTGGTCAACACCATGACCGCCGATGTTTTCAATACCAAGGAAGTCGGCACCGCCAACGGTTTGACCGGCATGATCAGCTGGATTGGCGGCTTGTCCTTTTCCTTGCTGATTGGACAGTTGGCTGAAACGGTCGGCTACACGCCCTTGTTTTCAGCGCTGGGTTTGTTCGACGTCGTCGGTGCCAGCATTTTGTTCCTGCTGTATCGTGGTTATCGAGACAATAGCGAGAAGCCCACGCCCGCCGCGTCCGCTTCAAAATAGCGTTCATTGGAGTTTTGTTTATGTCAGTCAATCACATCCCTACATTTCAGCTGTCGGCGCGGCATGGTGCCACACTCAGCTTGAGCAGCGCTGACGGTGCGACAGCACATATCTTTGTGCTGGAAGACGATATCGTGCGCATCATGCTGTTGCCCGATGCCACGCTGAAATTTCCTCGCACCTGGGCGATTGCGCCTGGCACGCAGGAGGCGCCGCTGGAAGGGCGAGACCGCTTTACACTGAACGGCTTTGCGCAACCCGCGTATGCGCTCAAGGAACTGCCCGGCGCACTACAGATACAAACCGCCCAGATCCGTCTGACGGTGCAACTGCACGGTCTGTTCTGTCAGTGGGAAACGCTGCACAACGGCCAGTGGAAAAAGGTGGCGCAAGATCGCAGCACCCAGCATGTCAACTATGGTTATTGGGATGAGAAGGTGTATCACTATCTCAAGCGCGATGGCCGTGAAGAAATGTACTTCGGTCTTGGCGAACGCAGCGGCGATACCAACCGTCATGGCCGGCGCTACTCGCTCAAAACCATCGACGCGATGGGTTATGACGCTGCCAGCACAGATGCGCTCTACAAACACATTCCGTTCTACATTACCTGGCACAAGCAACAAAAAACCGCCTTCGGTTTGTTCTACGACACCTTGTCCGAAGGTGCAATGGACCTCGGTTGCGAGCTCGACAATTACCATGGCCACTATCGTTATTTCGTCGCCGATCACGGTGACCTGGATTACTACTTCATTGCTGGCCACAGCATGCAACAAGTGGTGCAGCGCTACACCTGGATGACCGGCAAGCCAGCCTTCACGCCGAAATGGGGATTGGGCTATTCCGGCTCCACAATGAGTTATACCGATCATCCTCAGGCCCAGGAAAAAATGAATGAATTCCTGGAAAACTGCGAGCGGCACGACATCCTGTGCGAATCGTTTCATCTGTCGTCCGGTTATACCTCGATCGGCGACAAGCGCTATGTGTTCAACTGGAATCGCGAAAAATTTCCCGATCCCCAGGCCTTTGCCGCACGCTACCAGGCACATGGCGTACGTCTGTGCGCCAACATCAAGCCCTGCCTGCTACGTGACCATCCGCGCTTTGCCGAGGCCCAGCAGCGCAATCTGTTTATCAATGATGTCGACGGTAAACCCGAGATGGTGCAGTTTTGGGATGAAGTCGGTGCCTATCTCGATTTCACCAATCCGGACACCATCGCCTGGTGGCAGGAAGCGGTTACCAGTGCGCTGCTGGACTATGGCATCAGCAGCACCTGGAATGACAATAATGAATTCCAGGTGCTCAATCCGCAAGCCACTGTGCATGGCTTCGGCAAGCCGTTTCGCGCGGTCGAGGCCAAGGGTTTGCAGACCATGTTGATGATGGCTGCCTCACGGCGGGCACAACTTGCGCATGAGCCCAAGCGACGGCCGTATCTGGTGTCGCGTGCCGGTGCCGCCGGCATGCAACGTTATGTGCAGACCTGGTCGGGCGACAATTACACCTCGTGGAAGACGCTCAAGTACAACATCAAGATGGGCATCGGCCTGGCGTTGTCCGGCATTTCCAATACCGGCCATGACGTTGGCGGTTTCAGCGGCCCGGCACCCAGCCCGGAATTGTTGCTGCGTTGGGTGCAGTTCGCCATTTTCATGCCGCGTTTCTCGATTCACTCCTGGAACGATGACAAGACCGTCAACGAGCCCTGGATGTACCCGGAAACCACCGCAGCGGTGCGCAACTTGTTGAAGCTGCGTGGACGCCTGACACCCTATTTCTATGATTTGCTCTGGCGTTACCACCAGCACTACGAGCCGATGATCAAGCCAACCTTCCTGGCATTCCCGGAGGATGCGCAATGTTTCGCAGAAAACGACGATATGCTCATTGGTAACAGCCTGTTGCTGGCCGCAGTGGTCGAGGAGGGGCAAAAAAATCGGCCCGTCTATCTGCCGGCCGGCGCCGATTGGTACGACGTCTGGAGTGGCGCGCTGCATCATGGTGGACAACAGATCGTCTTGGCGGCGCAGGACGACTACCCGCCATTACTGGCACGCGCCGGCAGCGCGGTGGCGATCAATGTGGCGGACCAGCATTTCGCACAGTCCGCGCATCAACCAGGTTTCATGGTGTTTCCGCAGCCAGGCGAGGGCAGCTTCGAGACCAGCTTTTTTGACGACGATGGTCAAAGCAATGATTACCTCACCGGCAAGCACAGTTGCTGGCAACTTCACGTGCAAGGCAGTGCCGACAAGCTCAGCATCGACATCAATTGCGACGGCGTGGCGCCAGCCTCGGATGCAGTCGTGCTGATGTTGCCCATCGGCGAACTGCGGCAGTTGCAACTGAATGGGGGGGTACTTGTCAGCGACCTGATTGCCGATGGCCATCGGCAAGTGCAGATGCGGCTCACTAACTAAACGCAAGAGGGGCTGAGCATATTGCCAGCCCCGTTTGGGTTTCAGGCAGGTATTGTGCGTTCACTGAAATTGCGTTCTGAAATTTGCGTGTTCAGTGTCCAGAAATCGTAGAGCACGCCAAAGCCGAACAAGCCGCCCGTGCACAGATAGAGGATGCCGGTGAGCCATTTGCCGATATACATGCGATGCATGCCAAAGACGCCGAGGAAGGTCAGCAGCAGCCATGCCAGCGAATAATTGATGGCGCCGTCGGCGAAGCGCAGATCGGCTTCGCGGTTCATGCCGGGGATCAGGAACAGATCGATGAACCAGCCTATGCCACACAGGCCCAGCGTAAAAAACCACAGCGTACCGGTAATTGGTTTGCCGTAATAAAAACGATGCGAACCGGTAAAACCGAAAACCCACAGCAGATAGCCAATGGTCTTGCTGTGTGTGTCGGCAGCAGGCATGGTCATGAAAATGTCCTTGATGGTGGTGGCGATGAAGAGCCGAGAATGACGACTGATATTATGCCTTGCCCACAAGAGCGCGAGAAAATGTGTTGCCGATTTTGCATGCCGCTATGCCATCCTTATCCGCAGGTGCAGCACATATCGTACAAGTGGTGTAAACTGGCAAGCCTTAAAGGGCTGTCAGCAGTAACCAGGTTGAAACAGCCCAAACTCTTATCCAGCTAGTACGCGTCACCGTGCCCCCCTCGCTTATTGTTCCGCTTATTGTCGGCTGTGCCCTGTTCATGGAAAACATGGACGTCACTGTCATCGCCACCTCTCTGCCTGCGCTAGCGCGCGACCTCGGGCAAGATCCCATCACTCTCAAGCTGGCACTGACTTCCTATGTGGTCAGTCTGGGCGTATTCATTCCCATCTCCGGCTGGGTCGCCGACAAGGTTGGGGCGCGCACTATTTTCCGCTCGGCCATGGTGACCTTCCTGACGGGCTCGATTTTGTGCGCCTTGTCCAATTCGCTCGATACCTTCATTGCCGCTCGTCTGCTGCAAGGTATCGGCGGCGCCATGATGGTGCCGGTCGGACGCATCATCATTGCGCGCTCGGTGACCAAGGCTGAACTGGTCAGAGCGATCAGCTACCTGACCCTGCCATCGCTGATGGGGCCGGTAATCGGGCCGCCGCTGGGCGGCTTCATCACCACCTATTTTCACTGGCGCTGGATTTTCCTGATCAATGTACCTATTTGCCTGCTGGGCCTGTATCTGGCCGGGCGCTTTATCGAAAATTTCCGCGAAGCGGATGTGCCGCCGCTGGATGTGAAGGGATTCGTGCTCACGGCCTTGGGCGGCGGTGTGGCCATGCTCGGCTTTTCACTGCTTGGCAGCGACCTGGTGTCGGCCTATCTGCCGGTGGCGATGTGTGTGATCGGCTCGCTTGCCCTGGTACTGTATTACCGTCACGCCATGCAAAGCGATGCACCCTTGCTGGATTTGCGTCTGCTCAGGATTCCTACCTTGCGCGCCAGCGTGCTGGGCGGCTCGTTGTTCCGGGTCGGCTTGGGTGCGGTGCCGTTTCTGCTGCCGTTGTATCTGCAGGAGGGGCTTGGACTTAATCCCTTTGAAGCCGGCACTGTCACCTGTGCTTCGGCCTTCGGCGCCATGTTCATGAAAGCGCTGGCCTCGACCGTATTGCGCCGTTATGGCTTCCGTACGGTGTTGATGTTCAATGCCGTATTTGCCGGTATGGCCATTGCTTCCTATGGCCTGTTTACCACGGGCACGCCGTATTTGGTCATGATGGCGGCAGTGTTGCTGGGCGGTTTCTTCCCGTCGCTGCAATTTACCTGCCTCAATTCGATTGCCTATGCCGATATCGACAGCCGTGATGCCGGCCGCGCCACCAGCCTGGCCAGCGTGGTTCAGCAATTATCGCTGGGCATGGGGGTGACCATTGCTGGTCTGGTGCTACAGCTTTCCCATATCGTGCAAGGTCATGCCCACATTGTCGAAGCCGATTTCTGGCCGGCCTTCCTGGTGGTCGGCTTGTTCTCGGTGGCCTCGGTGCCGGTAACCCGGCGCCTGCCGCGCAATGCCGGTCAGGAATTGACGCACGGCAGCGCCGATGCTTCGACCTCCGCCGGGCACTAAGCCGCGCTAAAGCGATTTGGCGGGCGTGCCAGTCCGAGATGCTGGCGCAGCGTATCGCCCTCATATTCGCGCCGAAACAGGCCGCGTTCTTGTAGCAGCGGCACCACTTGTTCGACAAATTCAGTCAGTCCGTCGGGCAGGTAAGCCGGCATCAGATTGAAGCCATCACAGGCGCCGCTGTTGAACCACAGCGCGAAGTTGTCGGCAATCTGTTGTGGCGTGCCGGCGATCACGCGATGCGAGCGGCTGCCGCCAAAGCGTTTGCCGAGCTGGCGCAGACTCAGCTTGTCGCGCCGGGAGATTTCCTGAACCAATTTATAGCGGCTTTGATTGCCGCGCATATCTGGCAATTCCGGCAAGGGTTCATCCAGCGGGTAGACCGAAAGATCGTGGTTCATGCTGTCCGAGAGCAGCGCCAGACCGCCCAAGGGATGCACCAAGTCCTCCAGATGACGCAATTTTTCTTCGGCTTGGGCCTGCGTGGCGCCGATGATGGGCATCACGCCGGGCAGAATTTTGATGCTCTGTGCGCTGCGTCCGTATTTTTGCACGCGCGCCTGCATATCTTCGCGAAAAGCACGTGCGGCCTCGATCTCCGGCTGGGATGAAAAAATCACCTCGGCCGTCTGCGCAGCAAAATCACGGCCGGTGTCCGAAGAGCCGGCCTGAATCAGCACCGGATGTCCTTGCGGCGGGCGTGTCACATTGAGCGGCCCGCGCACATTAAACCAATCGCCCTGATGGTGCAGGTAATGCACGCGGGAGGGATCGGCGTAGATACCGTTTTCCTGGTCCAATACCAGCGCCTGATCTTCCCAGCTATCCCACAGACGTGTGACCACATCGATGAATTCGCGCGCGCGGCCATAGCGGGTCTCATGCTCCAGATGCTGCTGTTTGCTGAAATTGAGCGCCTCGCCGTCATTGGTGGAGGTCACGATATTCCAGGCAATGCGGCCGTTGGTCAGATGGTCCAGGGTAGCGAAAGCGCGCGCCACAAAGAAGGGTTCGTTATAGGTCGTCGAGGCTGTCGCAGCCAAACCGATCTTGTCGGTCACGGCACCCAAGGCCCCCAGCAAGGAGATTGGCTCTGGTCGGGCCTGCGCCAGGTAGCGCACGGTAGTGTCGAAGCGATTGTCGTAACGGTCCGAAATGGCCAGCCGGTCGGCGAAAAAAATCAGATCGAACTTGCCAGCCTCGGCGCTCTGCGCCAGTTTCTTGTAATACGCCAGGCTCATGGTATTGCTGGGATCAACTCCGGGCATGCGCCAGCCGGCGGCGTGATGGCCGACCGACATCAGGAAAGCGCCGAGATGCATTTGTCTTGTTTGGGGCATAGAGAGACTTTCGTATTGCTTATTTGATCGACGCGACGACATCCCTGACCTGCACGGCTTTGGGAATGAGCTGGTAGCGCCAGAAAGTATCCGCCACTTCCTGCTGTGCACTGAGGACGGCCGGGGAGAGTGGATAGAACACGCCCCAGGCTTGTCGCGCCAGGGCTAAGCGCCAGATTTTTTGCGCCACCCGCGTATCCTGCTCCAGGAAGCGCGCGGTTTCATCCAGATGCGCCTTGGCATAGAGCTCGGTGTCGTTGAGCAGGTCGAGCGTCAGGCGCAGCAGCGCAGGATAGCTCGCGGCAAATTTGCTCGGCGCCACGTAGAAGCTGTATTGGGCAGGCAGTCCGGCGGCACTGATCAAGGTACGCGCAGCATTGCTTTGCTCGATATCGGCCAGGCGCGGATCGGGCACTACCCAGGCCGCCACGTCGCCGCGTTCAAAGGCCGAGCGTGCTTCGCTGTACTGCAGATAAGCGAAGCGGATGTCTTCGGGTTTCAAGCCTTCCTGTTCCATTGCCTTGAGCAAGAGGTACTGTCCGGACGAGCCTTTGGCAACGGCAATTTTCTGGCCTTGAAGATCACGCAGATGGTGCGCGCTTGCATTCTTGGCTACGGCGATGGCGTAGTTGTCTTGATAGGCAGCGCTGTAACCGACGTAGCGGATATCGGGAGCGCCGCCGGCCTGGGCGAACACCGGCGGTGTTGAGCCGACAAAGCCGAGATCGATGTCACCGGCATTGAGCGCTTCGACCAGCGGCGGACCGAACGGAAATTCAAACCACTTCACGCTCACGCCATAAGCAGCCAGCGCCTTTTCCAGCTTGCCGCTGGCTTTGAGGATGACCAGACTGTTGCCTTTTTGGTAGCCGATGCGAAATTCTTTGGGATAAGCAGGTGCGGCTTGCGTGGCGACGAGGTGCAGACCAAGTATGAACAGCAACAGGCATTTGATGCTGCTCTTGATGAGCTGGAACAAGAACATGGGACGGCCGCCACGAGTGAGTTTGGCCGTCGAAGATAGCACCACGGGGTGCTGAATTTAAGGACTATTACCGCATGTCGATATGCGTTGCTGTTCTATGCAAGGCGCAGCCGGCAAGACAATGCCGGCTTTGGCGCGATGACGGCAGCAGAAGGAGGTTTAGAGCAGACGCTGCAGAAGGAGGTTTAGAGCAGACGCTGCAGAAACATCGCCTTGCCAGCGGCAGGATCGAGCTCATAAGCAGCAAAACCGCAAGACTGATACAGCGAGCGTGCCACGCCATTGCCTTCCAGCACTTCCAGTGTGATCTTGCAGCAACCGAGCTCACGGGCGCAGTCTTCCACCGCCTGCATCAACTGCTTGGCAACGCCGCGTCCGCGATAGGCTGCGGCGACGGCAAAGTCATGAATATTGAGCAAGGGCTGGCAGGCAAAACTGGAAAAACCTTCGATGCAATTGGCAAAACCTGCCGCTTCATTGTCATCGAAGGCCAGCAACACATGAATGCCGGGCCGCTTGCGCAGTTCGGCAATCAGATTGGCACGCACGAAAGGCGTGATGCCCTTGCCGCCACCCATGGGGTCGCTGGCATAGGCGTCGAGCATGGCGAGCACAGCTGCGCCATGCTGCTCATTGTTAAAGTCAGCTTTGACGATGCGAATCACGTCGATCCCTTCAAACTCGCCAGTCGATTAGTCGATTACCTGCCGCGACCGCCGGAGCGGTGCGTCAGTGCGGAAGGGCGCGAGGCCGGACCACGACTCGGACCAGCAGGTGCCGGACCTTGTGGCTTGCCTGGGCCGCGTGGCTTGGCTGACTGTGGTTGAGCACCGGTGCCAGGCTGCTGTGCACGGCTGCGGTTACCGCCGCCGCCATTGCCGCCATTGCCACCGTTACCGCCACGTTGACGATTACCACCGCCGCCACCGCCGCCGCTGCGCAACTGGATTGGTTGCGCTTTCGCTTTTGGATCAGGCTCGAAGCCTTCAATGAATTCGACTGGAATTTCGCGCTTGATGAAGCGTTCGATGTCGTGCAGCAGATCATGTTCATCCACGCAAACCAGCGACACGGCTGAGCCGGTAGCGCCGGCACGGCCAGTACGGCCGATGCGATGGACATAGTCTTCCGGCACATTGGGCAGATCGTAATTGACCACGTGTGGCAATTGATCGATATCGATGCCGCGCGCAGCGATGTCGGTTGCGATCAAGGCTTGCAGCTTGCCATCCTTGAACTCACTCAGGGCACGGGTACGTGCGGCCTGGCTCTTGTTGCCGTGGATTGCCATGGCGGTGATGTCGTCACGCTCGAGCTGTTCCACCAATTTATTGGCGCCATGCTTGGTGCGGGTAAACACCAGCACCTGATTCCAGGAGTTGGTCTTCATCAAATGCGCCAACAGTGGATGCTTTTTGTCGCGATCAACCGGATGGATCTTCTGACCGATCACTTCCACGGTCGAGTTACGGCGAGCCACTTCGATCATGGCAGGAGCATTGAGCAAGCCATCGGCCAAGGACTTGATTTCGTCGGAGAAGGTGGCCGAGAACAGCAGGTTCTGACGCTTCTTCGGCAATGCTGCCAGCACTTTACGGATGTCGCGGATGAAACCCATGTCGAGCATGCGGTCGGCTTCGTCGAGCACCAGAATCTGCACGTTGCGCAGATCGACGGTGTTTTGCTGCATGTGGTCGAGCAGACGGCCCGGTGTTGCCACCAGAATATCGACGCCTTGCTTGAGCTGACGAATTTGCGGATTGATGCCCACGCCACCGAAGATGCAGGTCGAGGTCAGCGGCAGATACTTGCCGTAGACGCGCACGCTTTCTTCGACCTGAGCGGCCAGTTCGCGGGTCGGAGTCAGGATCAGGGCACGGATAGGCACGTGGCCGTTGATCTTGACGCGTTCGACACTGGACAGGCGTTGCAGCAGTGGCAAGGTGAAACCGGCGGTCTTACCGGTACCGGTTTGCGCACCAGCCAGCAGATCGCCGCCGGCCAGAACGGCGGGCACGGCTTGCAGCTGGATTGGTGTCGGAGTGGTGTAGCCTTGTTCGGTAACGGCACGAACGATTTCCTCGGAAAGACCGAGCGATGAGAATGACATAGTAGATTTGAATAGTATCGGCCTGTCGCCGCAAGGGCGCCAGTCGCAGGCAAACGGGATTGAAACGTCGGAAGGACAGCGGACTTTGACTGGAGAATGTGCCGCACGGGGCGAAGTATAGCAGGTGTCGGGGGAATGCAGGGAAATGTAGGGCAATGGGGCGAATCGAGGAGTTTGTGCCAACACCTGCGTAGTCATTTAATATCGCAGTTTTCATAACCAATAAAAATACGGAGAAAAATAAAAATGAAGAACAAAAATTTTTCTCCGAGGCAGAGTAAATGGTGTTTTAGATACGGATTGGTAGGTTGTGATGTGGCGGCGAGTGGTCACATTCATGGATGATTTTTCCTCAGCAGACCTCAAGACTATTCTGCATTCCAAGCGGGCCAACATCTATTACCTTCAGCATTGTCGGGTGCTCGTCAATGGCGGTCGTGTTGAATATGTGACCGATCAAGGCAAACGTTCTCTTTACTGGAATATTCCGATTGCCAACACCGTGACCATATTGCTAGGCACGGGCACCTCCGTTACCCAGGCGGCAATGAGAGAGTTGGCGAGAGCTGGTGTACTGGTGGGTTTTTGCGGAGGTGGCGGCACGCCATTGTTCAGTGCGAATGAGATCGATATTGAAGTTTCCTGGTTTTCACCACAAAGTGAATATCGGCCGACAGAATACTTGCAGTATTGGGTCGCCTTTTGGTTCGACGATGCCCTGCGGTTGGAGGCTGCAAAGGCGTTCCAACGGGCCAGACTGGAAAAGATTCGCGTGTACTGGCTCAATAACCGTCCGTTACAAGATGCAGGGTTTGTCGTCAACGCAACGCTGCTCGATAACGCGTTACAAACATCGCTGGCCGCCTTAAATGATGCGCCGGACCATACTTTTCTGCTGACAGAAGAAGCGCGTCTAAGCAAACAATTATTCAAAATCGCCGCCACAGCCGTTAACTATGGCGACTTTGTACGCGCCAAACGCGGAAGCGGCAGCGATCCCGCCAACCGTTTTCTCGATCACGGCAATTATTTGGCTTATGGATTAGGTGCCACCGCAACATGGGTGCTAGGTTTGCCGCATGGTCTTGCGGTGCTGCATGGTAAAACGCGGCGCGGCGCTCTAGTATTTGATGTCGCCGATCTGATCAAGGATGCCGTCATTTTGCCGCAGGCGTTTATTGCTGCCGTCCGTGGCGATGATGAACAGGAATTCAGGCAAGCCTGCATCGACAGCCTGACGCGGTGTGAAGCGCTGGATTTCATGATCGATACGGTCAAGGCCATTGCCGAGCACATGGGAAAGCGTGCCCGATGAATGTGCTACTGGTGTCCCAATGCAGCAAACGTGCGCTGACAGAAACACGACGCATCCTCGATCAGTTTGCAGAGCGTCGCGGCGAACGCACCTGGCAGACGCCAATCACCCAGGTAGGCCTCGATACTTTGCGCAAGCTATTGAAAAAAACGGCACGTCGCAACACATCGATTGCTTGCCATTGGATACGCGGACGCGACCATAGCGAACTATTGTGGATCGTTGGCGATGCCAGCCGCTTCAATGAACAAGGAGCCGTGCCGACCAACACGACCACGCGCGATATCTTGCGCACACAGGATGAAAATGACTGGCGCAGTGGTGAGGATATTCGTCTGTTGGCCAGAATGGCGGCGTTGTTTCATGATTTTGGCAAAGCCAGCGCAGCATTTCAGAGCAAACTCAAAGCAGGTCATGCTGTCGCCGATGCCTACCGGCATGAGTGGGTATCGTTGCGCTTGTTTGAAGCGTTTGTCGGCGACGGCGACGATGCGGACTGGCTGCAACGCCTTTCGCAGTCAGACGGCAAGCCCGATATGGCATGGCTGCAACGCTTGCAGCGCGACGATAAACCGCCGCTCTCAGGCCCATTTAAACGCATGCCTGCATTGGCGCAGGCGATAGGGTGGTTGATTGTCAGCCATCATCGACTTCCTTGCCCATCCACAGACATCAATGCCTCCGACCTAGGGTTCCTGCCGGAGCAGATCAGCAGACACTGGAATGCCGCCCGAGAGGATGCCAGCGACAAAGAAAAAAGCGCTTGCTGGACTTTCAAGCATGGCTTGCCGTTCGAAAGTCAGGACTGGAGAAGCAAGGTCGGCGATTGCGCTGCATCGATATTGGCGCGCAGCGGTTTACGCGACAGAGGCAAGCTTTTACTTGACGACCCTTATGTGATGCATCTGGCGCGCCTGGTGTTGATGCTGGCAGATCATCACTATTCCAGTCAGCCCAGTCATGCGCAATACGGCGACAAAATATATACGCTGTATGCCAATACCGGCAGCGATGGCCTGCTCAAGCAACGGCTCGACGAACATCTGATCGGCGTAGCCGTGCATGCGCGCAAACTCATGGGCGCGTTGCCTAGGCTGGAACACCAGTTGCCGCGCATTGCTCGTCACAAGGGTTTTCAGCGGCGCGTGGAGCAAGCACGTTTTCGCTGGCAAGACGCCGCCTATGACCTCGCTTGCGGATTGCGCGAACGCGCGAGCGGGCAAGGTTTTTTCGGCATCAACATGGCATCCACCGGTTGCGGCAAGACCATCGCCAACGGGCGCATCATGTATGCGCTGGCCGATCCGCAGCGTGGTGCACGCTTCACCATCGCGCTCGGTCTGCGCACACTCACCTTGCAAACAGGGCAGGTCTATCGCGAGCGCATGCAACTGGGCGACGACGATCTTGCTGTGCTGGTTGGTGGCGCTGCGGTACGCGAATTGTTTGATCTGGGCCAACAGGCGCAACAATGCGAGGCGCACGGCAGCGAATCGGCGCAAGACTTGCTGGCGCAAGACAGTTACCTGCACTTTGACGGTTATCAGGAAGAGGGGCCGCTCAAAGAGTGGCTGGGCCGCAAACCCATGGCCCAGCAACTGGTCAACGCACCAGTGCTGGTCTGCACCATCGATCATTTGATGCCTGCTAGCGAGAGTCTACGCGGCGGCCAGCAGATCGCGCCGATGCTACGCTTGCTGACTTCCGATCTGGTGCTGGACGAGCCCGACGATTTCGATCTGAGCGACTTGCCAGCCCTGAGCCGGCTGGTGCACTGGGCGGGCTTGCTCGGCAGCCGGGTCTTGTTGTCCTCGGCGACCTTGCCGCCGGCATTGGTGCAGAGTTTATTCGCAGCATACAGCGCAGGCCGCCAGCATTATCGGGCCAATCGCGGCGATCCAGGGCAGCGGCAGGACATTTGCTGCGCTTGGTTTGATGAATTTCGCAGTACAGAAGAGGACCATGCTACGCCGCAATCCTTTGCCCATGCGCATGGCGCTTTCGTCGATCAGCGTTTGAAAAAATTAAAACAACAGGAAAGCCGCCGCAGTGCCGAAATCCAGGCTTTAACGATCAAGAGCGGCGACCAGGCTGGCATTTGCATCGAGCTGGCCGCCTTGCTGCCGCCATGGATGACGCAATTGCATGAGCGCCATCACACCCGGGAAGATGCCACTGGCAAGCGTGTCAGTTTTGGTTTGGTGCGTTTTGCCCATATCGACCCCTTGATTGAGGTAGCGCAACAACTGAGCGTGCAAGGTGCGCCGCCAGGCATGCGCCTGCACCTGTGCATCTACCATTCACGCCATCCGCTGATGTTGCGCTCGGCCATCGAGACGCAACTGGACCAACTGCTGCAGCGCGGCGATCCGCAAGCGATATTTCGCCATGCGACGGTAAGCCAAGCCCTGCATGACTACCCGGATCAAGAACATCTGTTTGTCGTCCTGGCCAGTCCGGTCTGCGAGGTCGGGCGCGATCATGACTACGATTGGGCCATTGTTGAGCCATCGTCGATGCGCTCGCTGATTCAACTGGCAGGACGGGTCCGGCGTCATCGCAGCGGCGCCTGCGGCAGTGCCAACATCTATCTGCTGGAAAGCAATCTGGCAACACTCCAAGGAAAACGTCTAGCGTATTGCAAACCGGGCTTCGAAAGCATCGACTTCCCGCTGAGCAGCCACAAGCTGCAAGACCTCTTGCTGCCGGCGCAATTGGCCGTGGTCGATGCCGCGCCGCGCATCGCCGAGCGGCCCGTTTTGCAAGCGGCCAGCAACCTGGCCGACCTTGAACATCGCAGTCTGCGCGCACTGATGCTGGCGGAGCAGACCAGCAGTACGCGTTACACCGCGCCGCTGTGGTGGCAGACGCCGGCGCCGCTGTGCGGTGTGTTGCAACGTCGGCAACGTTTTCGCGCCGGTGAAGCGACGGTGCGTTATGCACTGACACCGGAGGAAGATGTTGACCTGGAAGAAAACGGCAACGATGTGCTGCGTTTTCACCATCAGAATCAACAAGGGGAGTGGCGTGCAGAGGGCAATCTGTGCAGCGATATGCGCTTGCAAACCGGCCCGGGCATCGCGTATTGGGGCATCCCCGATTATTGGACGCAATTGAAAACGCTGGTGGAGGCTACAGGCTATGAGCCGGTGGCCTGCGCCAAGCGTTTTGCCTGGGTGCAATTGCGGGAAAACACCCAGGGTTGGGAATATCACCCTTTGCTAGGATTCAAAAGAAAAAAATAAATGGTGCCGGTAGAAGTTCATGAGAAGGAGGTTAGGTATGCGGAGGTAATAAATATTGCTCTAGTAAACCAACACATCTATTCCAACAATAAACGGCTCGGGAGATATCGAATGGCGCATTCCCCGGAAACACAAGCCTTGCGGCAGCTTATTCAGCATTTCATCGATGAGCGTCTGCAAGCCAAGCTGGATAAACTCAAACCTGATGAAGAGGACAAGCGCGCAAGCTTATTAGCGGCACATCATTTCGATACTTGGCTGACCGATGCAGCACGCCGGGTGACGCAGATACAGCTGGCTTCGCATACCTTGAAACCGATACATCCCGATGCACGCGGCAGCAGTTTGCATAGCATGCAGCAGCTTGACACACCGGGCTTGGTCGGTACCCACAGCATCACTGAGACGCGCGCCGATGACGTGGTCGGAAATGCAGCTGCACTCGATGTCTTCAAATTACTCAATCTGCAGCTTGAAGGGCGCTCCTTGTTGAGCCGGGTGTTGGATGATGACTCGGCATTACAGGCAGCCTGGTCCGACGATGTCCAGCAGGCGCAAGCCTGGAAAACAGCGTTCGCCGGTATTGTCGAAAGCAGTATGCAGCCGACCTCGCACACCTTGGCCAAACAAGTGTATTTTCCGCTGACGGCAGGTGGCTATCACCTGCTTGCCCCCTTATTTCCTACCAGTTTGGTGCATAGCGTGCATCAACGAATACGCGAGCAGCGATTTGGCGATAGCGCCAAGGCCGCACGCGAGGCGCGTCGCGACAAGCAGGATTGGCATGAAGCCTATTGTGAATATCCTGATCTGGCGATTCAACATTTCGGCGGTACCAAACCGCAGAATATCAGCCAGCTCAACAGCGAACGTTATGGAGAAAACTGGCTGCTGTCATCCTTGCCGCCGCGCTGGCAAACGCTGGATGTGCGCGCACCGCTAGGGGCGGAATCGATCTTCGATGGCTGGTTCAGCCGCCGCAAATCAGTGCGCGATGCAGTGCGCAGTCTGCGTGATTTTTTAACGCGCACGTCCTACAACAATCTGGCGATTCGCCGCGAACGTGCTCGGCTGGTGGCCGAGATATGCGACGACGCCCATCAGTACGCGGCGCACCTACGCACTTTGACACCCGGCTGGAGTGCAGATGCCGAGTGCCACTTGCACGAAGCGGAACAACTCTGGCTCGATCCGATACGCGTGCATGACGATGCCGCCTTCATGCAGCGGCGCTTGTGGGGCGACTGGCCGCAAGAGGTAGGGCATCGTTTCGCCAATTGGCTCAATAAGGCGATACGCAGCGACAAGCTTCAATTGGGCGAAGTCGAACATCGCGTATGGATGGACGTGTTGAGCAAGGAACTTAAACTATTCAGGGAGGTGCTGGAAGATGACCGTCATTGAACCGCAAGCCCTGTTGCTGTTGCCGCGACTGCGTGTCCAGAACGCCAACGCAATTTCCAGTCCACTGACCTGGGGATTCCCCGCCGTGACCGCATTTACCGGCTTCGTCCATGCCCTGCACCGGCAGTTGGCGCAGGAGTTCGATATCGTGCTTGATGGCGTGGGCATCGTTTGTCATCACCTGGAGGCACAGGTATCGCAACCTGCAGGCAAGCGCACCAAGGTGTTCAATTTGACCCGCAACCCGGTCGGCAAGGATGGCAGCACACTGGCGATCGTCGAAGAAGGCCGGGTTCACCTGGACATCAGCCTGATCATTGGCGTCGCCGGCAAACTGGGGCGCTATGACGAAGACGAGCGGCAAATCATTGCACGCCGGGCCGGTGAATTGGTGGCGGGGATGCGCATCGCGGGTGGCAGTGTTTTGCCATCATTGGCGCGCGGACCACGCGATCAAGTCAGCTTGCTGACCTGGCCCGGTACCGCAGACGACGAGCGCCGCTTCAGCCGCAAGCTGGCCTTGCGCCTATTGCCCGGTTTTGCACTGGTGAGTCGGGAAGCTTTGTTGCAGCAACATCTCGACGCATTGCGTGAGCGCGATCCTGGGCTAAGCGCACTGGATGCCTTGCTGGACCTGTCGCGCTTGAATATCGAACCACCATCTATTTGGCAGAAAAAAGGGGCAGGGCAGGATACAGAAAATGCCGACCTGGTCGCCAGCTCGCCAGCCGACAATGATTGGCAAGTGCGCCGCAGTCCCGGCTGGCTGGTGCCTATTCCAGTCGGCTATGCCGCCATTTCTCCCCTGTATGGGCCGGGTGAAGTACGCAATGCACGTGACCGCGAGATTCCCTTTCGGTTTGTTGAAACCCTGTTCAGCATGGGGCAATGGCTCAGTCCGCACCGGCTTGACGATATCCGCCAATTACTCTGGTTCCACCAGGCCGATGAAAGCGCTGGCCTGTATCGTTGCACGACACCGTTTTCGGCAGTTTCCACTCTTTACGCATAAGGACAACAATCATGGCAAAGACAGAACTCAAGGCAGAACTAACTACGGCATCCGTACTCGCTTTTGAACGCAAACTCGATCCTTCCGATGCCCTGTTGACGGCAGGAGTATGGAGTGCTCGGCAACAATCGGCAAACTGGCCCGCTATCGTTGTGCAAACCAAATCGGTGCGAGGGACGATTTCCAATCGGATCAAGGCCAAGGATCGCGATCCGGCCAAGCTGGACGCAGCGATCCAGTCAGCTAACCTGCAAACGGTCGATGTCGCCAGTCTGCCTAGTAATGCCGATACGCTCAAGCTACGGTTTACACTGCGCGTGCTGGGTGGGGCAGGGACGCCATCGGCATGCAACGATACAGCGTATCGCAACAAGTTGCTGGCGACGGTGCAGCAATATGTGCAAGGCCCCGGCTTTACGGAACTGGCGCGCCGTTACGCCAGCAATCTCGCCAACGCCCGTTTCTTGTGGCGCAACCGCATCGGCGCAGAAAACATTGAAGTTCATGTCAATCATCTCAACGATGGTGCCGTTGTGCAGACATGGATCTTTAATGCACTCGAACATAGCCTGCGCCAATTTGCGGCTAAGGCAGACCTTGATGCCCTCGCAGGATTGATCGCCGAAGGCCTGTCCGGGAAAACACACGTGCTGCTCGAAGTCATCGCCTATGCGCGCATCGGTGACGGACAAGAAGTATTCCCCTCGCAAGAGCTGATCCTGGACAAGGGCGACAAGCGCGGCCAGAAAAGCAAGACCTTGTATACCGTAGGGCTAGACCATACCGCCGCGATTCACTCGCAAAAAATCGGCAATGCGCTACGTACGATTGATACCTGGTATCCGGATGAAGAGGGCACCGGAGAACAGGCTCCCATCGCAGTCGAGCCCTATGGTTCCGTCACTTCGCAGGGTAAGGCCTATCGCCAGCCCAAGCAGAAACAGGATTTTTACAGTCTGCTGGACAACTGGGTCTTGAGGGATGAGGTGCCTGTTGTTGAACAGCAGCATTATGTGATTGCCAATCTGATTCGTGGCGGTGTGTTTGGCGAAGCCGAGGAGAAATAAAGCATGAATCATTACCTCGACATTCATCTATTGCCGGATCAGGAAGTGAGTGCGGCACAGTTGATGAGCGCGTTGTTCAGTAAATTGCATCACGTTTTAGTGCGGCGCAACGGCGATATCGGCATCAGTTTTCCCGATGTCGATGAGGCGCGCCCCTGGCTGGGAGAGCGTCTGCGCCTGCATGGGGTGCAGGCCTCGTTGCAGGAGCTGCTGACGCAATCGTGGCTGAGCGGTATACGCGATCATGTCCGGCTGGGGCAGGCGACGCCGGTACCGGCAGGCGCGTTGTATCGGACGATTCGCCGGGTGCAGGCAAAGAGCAATGCGGAACGTCTACGGCGGCGTCAGATGCGCCGTCACGATCTGACGCCAGCAGAGGCGGCGTTGCGTATCCCCGTCAGTGTGGAGCGGCATCTGGCATTGCCTTACGTCACACTACAGAGCGGTAGTAATGCGCAACGGTTTCACCTGTTCATTCAGCATGGCTTGATACGAGAAGAGGTAGAAATCGGCAGGTTTACCAGTTACGGTTTGAGTAATGGCGCCACTGTTCCATGGTTTTAACCCTTTTTTTGTGGCCAGAAAAAAGAAATGGAAAATCAAGGACTTACGGCGGCTTGTTAAAAGAAGGGGGGCGGCCGTAAGTATTTGATAGTTCTTTAAAAATCAAATGCTTAGCGATTTTTTGCTCTACTTCACTGCCGTATAGGCAGCTAAGAAAGTTAGCGCCACCCGCGCCGCTTGCGCTACCAGCTTCACTGCCGTATAGGCAGCTAAGAAAGAGAACATCGACGATTTGGCCGCCGAAGGCCGCTTCACTGCCGTATAGGCAGCTAAGAAACTGATGAATGCATTGAAGGCCGTCTGCGCCTCGCTTCACTGCCGTATAGGCAGCTAAGAAAATGCGCAGGCGGTAGGCAGTTGGCTTTTCGCCCTTCACTGCCGTATAGGCAGCTAAGAAATCGAAAACCATTGGCGCAGTCTGCGCAGCCAACTTCACTGCCGTATAGGCAGCTAAGAAAAGTCGTAACAATCGCAGCGCCGCCCGGAGTAGCTTCACTGCCGTATAGGCAGCTAAGAAAGACCAGCGCCAGGATGAAGACGAGTCGCCAGCCTTCACTGCCGTATAGGCAGCTAAGAAAACGATGTCAATCGCGCCGCCAGCGATCGGCGTCTTCACTGCCGTATAGGCAGCTAAGAAAATGTTGTTGCCATCGCCATGATTTCCGCGACACTTCACTGCCGTATAGGCAGCTAAGAAAGTTGGGATAACCGCAGCAAGAGTAGGGGATGGCTTCACTGCCGTATAGGCAGCTAAGAAATCAAATAGTGGGGGCGCAACGACTTCTGCGCCCTTCACTGCCGTATAGGCAGCTAAGAAAATCCAGCCGGGGTCAATTCTAATACAGTTGTGCTTCACTGCCGTATAGGCAGCTAAGAAAACTGCAACAGCTAGTCAACAAGCTGCTACGCTCTTCACTGCCGTATAGGCAGCTAAGAAATGGATATCCCAAAGGGAAATCGCCAGCAGACACTTCACTGCCGTATAGGCAGCTAAGAAAAGTAACGGCCGTGTTTGCAATTCTCCCTTCCACTTCACTGCCGTATAGGCAGCTAAGAAAATCGCGGTGTTGTTAATGATGGTCCACTCGTACTTCACTGCCGTATAGGCAGCTAAGAAATTGTGACTGGTATCCCCGAACAACAGGTATGCCTTCACTGCCGTATAGGCAGCTAAGAAAGATCGTATTCACAACGACAGGCGCACTGCCAACTTCACTGCCGTATAGGCAGCTAAGAAAAAAGCCAAGGCTTTGTACAACGCCAAGCTCGGCTTCACTGCCGTATAGGCAGCTAAGAAATGGATGAGTGCAAACAATTGCTAGCGGATCGTCTTCACTGCCGTATAGGCAGCTAAGAAACAATCGACGTGGACGTGGAAGGTGATGTTTTTCTTCACTGCCGTATAGGCAGCTAAGAAATGCTGGTAATAACTATCGAGCAAGGCATAAGCCTTCACTGCCGTATAGGCAGCTAAGAAAGGGATTCGAATACGGTGATACAGGGGTATTCATCTTCACTGCCGTATAGGCAGCTAAGAAAACGTTGCGCCAATCCCGCAAGTCGTGCCGGATCTTCACTGCCGTATAGGCAGCTAAGAAAACAGCGAACCCTGCTTGACCTGCAATGTCTGCCTTCACTGCCGTATAGGCAGCTAAGAAATTGATTAAAGCCGGTGATGAAATTCGGGTTAGCTTCACTGCCGTATAGGCAGCTAAGAAACTGAACCCGTTGCGGTGCCGCTAACCGTGTTGTCTTCACTGCCGTATAGGCAGCTAAGAAATGCACAGGGCGCACGGTGATTGCTGTAGACGACTTCACTGCCGTATAGGCAGCTAAGAAAACTATGAATATCAAGGTGATGGCCCGAAGTTGCTTCACTGCCGTATAGGCAGCTAAGAAATGATGTATTGAGGGGGGCGACATAGGTTGCGCCTTCACTGCCGTATAGGCAGCTAAGAAAGTATTGTGGGGGTGCCAATGTAGTGGTTTAATAAACCCGGACACCAATTTAGGCGAAAATAGTCGCCATAGAGAGGTGTTTGATGAGCAAGCAAAGAAGGACGTTTTCTCCCGAATTCAAGCAGCAGGCTGCAAGCCTGGTTCTG